>JAAUYJ010176623.1_pt1 | contig 20724 bp, 21 predicted proteins | sample 7278031 | NCBI WGS metagenome assembly JAAUYJ01 (sample SAMN14350222, study PRJNA611818) | marine sediment metagenome | isolation source: surface marine sediment (1.8m) | place: French Polynesia: Moorea | collected 2018-08 | reverse complement strand
GGCTCGTGACATGGCCCTCATCCTGAACCTGTCGAAGGATGAGGATTGCGCGATGAGTCTAAGCCTGCGGTAGCCGCCAACTCCTCCACCCGCCCGCCGCGCAGCCGGTAGAGCGCTTCCTGTGGCTCGGCTAGCTGCGGGATCTCGGCTTCGTCCAGCCCCGCGTAAAGCCCGCGGATGATGCGGCCGGCCAGGCCGTGGCCGACGACGATCCAGCGCGCGTCCGGCGGCACTTCGGCGAGCCAGGCGGCGATGCGCTCGGCCACCAGGGCGCAGCTCTCGCCGCCCGGGGAGCGATAGTTCCAACGATCCGCTTCGCGCCGCGCCCAGGCGCCGGGCTCCAGCTCCTCAGGCGTCTTGCCCTCCCACGCGCCGAAGCCGCATTCCTTGAGCCTGCCGTCGAAAGCGATATGGCGCGGGTCGAGCCCAAGCCGCTCGGCGACGATCACCGCCGACTGCCAGGCGCGGCCGAGCGGGCTGGCGACGATCGTGAAACGCCGCGGCTCGGCGATCTCGCGCCCCAGCAGATCGCCCAAGGCGCCCGCCTGGGCGATGCCGCGGGCGGTGAGCGGCGAATCGCGCTGGCCCTGCAGCCGGCCCTCGCGGTTCCAGACCGTCTCGCCGTGGCGCAGCAGATAGAACGTGGCGTCGGACATCAAGGCCTCCGAGGAACGCATGGCTGCCGTGCGGGCGCTTGTCGTCGGGGCCGCGCCGGGGGATAAAACTTGTATCGACATCGGGCTTCACAGCGGCCCGGAACATGACCCTTCTCACCGTCCAGCACAGCACGGTCTATCGCTACCATCGCCCGGTGCGCTTCGGCGAGCACCGACTGATGTTCCGGCCGCGCGACAGCCACGACATGCGGCTGATCGACACCGCGCTGATCATCAACCCCGTGGCGCGCGTGCGCTGGATGCACGACGTCTTCTCCAATTCGATCGCCATCGCCCAGTTCGACCAGCCGGCGACCGAGCTGCGCTTCGAAAGCCGCATCGAGGTCGAGCACTACGGCCAGCACGACCCGGAGTTTCCGATCGCGCCCTACGCCCAAACCTACCCCTTCAGCTATTCGAGCGACGAGGCCCCGGACCTGATGCGCACCTGGGAGCGGCACTATCCCGACGCCGAGGGCAAGGTCGACCGCTGGGCCCGCGGTTTCCTAGACGGCCGCAGCGGCCTGGAGACGCGCGAGCTGTTGCTGCGCCTGACGCGCGCGATCGCGGGACGGTTCGACTACAAGCGCCGCTACGCCGTCGGCGTGCAGAGCCCGGTCGACACGCTCGAGCTGGCCAGCGGCTCCTGCCGCGACTTCGCGCTGCTCATGATGGAGGCGGTGCGGGCCCTGGGCCTGGCGGCGCGCTTCGTCTCCGGTTACCTCTACGACCCGGCGACGGACGGGCAGCACGAAAAACTCAGGGGCGCGGGCGACACCCATGCCTGGGTTCAGGTCTATCTGCCGGGCGCCGGCTGGGTCGAGTTCGACCCGACCAACGGCCTGATCGGCGGCGCCAACCTGATCCGCGTCGCGGTCGCGCGCGACCCGGCCCAGGCGCTGCCGCTGCAGGGCAGCTACTTCGGCGCTTCCGACGACTTCATCGACATGAAGGTCGAGGTCGAGGTAACCGCCAAGCCCTCGTGAAGCCTGGGGTTTGGCGGCCATAACCGAGTTCTTGCGTCGGGCATCACCTGAACGTGATTCGCCAGAGAGCACGGGGCGTCATTAGCTTCCCGTCATGCCTTTCGCCAAGCTCTCATCTCCCGCGGCAGCCAGGCTGCTGCTGGCCTGTGGCCTCTTGTTCGCCGCTGCGGCCGTCGGCACGTCGGCCCGGGCGCAGAGCGAAGGCGCAGCCGCGCAACCGGTCCTGGTCGAGCTCTTCACCTCGCAGGGCTGCAGCTCCTGTCCGCCGGCCGACGCCCTGCTGACCGAACTGGTCGAGCAGCCAAACGTCATCGCGCTCTCCATGCACGTCGACTACTGGGACTACATCGGCTGGAAAGATCCCTTCGCCAGTCCCCTGATCACCGAGCGTCAGCGCGGTTACTCGCGGAGTTTTCGCAAGCGGTACGTCTACACGCCGCAGATGGTGATCGACGGCCGGCTCGAATCGGTCGGCTCGCGCCGGGACGAGGTCGAGGGATTGATCGATCGAGCCGGCACAACGCCCAAGCCGTTGACGTTGCGCTTTGAGCAGGACAACGGCGGCGCGGTGGTGATCCCGGCCGGGCAAGCGCCGGCAGAGGGCGCCACGATCTGGCTCGCCGTCTATGACGGGTCCCACGAGACGGACATCGGCAGCGGCGAGAACCGGGGCCGCCGTTTGCGTTACAGCCACGTCGTGCGCGAGCTCGAGGAGGTCGGCCGCTGGGACGGCGAGGAGATGGTCGTTCCGCTCGATCTGGCCGGCGCCGCCGCGCGCGGCCGCGACGGCTGTGCCGTCATCGTGCAGCGCGGGCGCACCGGCCCCGTCTTGGGCGCCCTGGCCATGGCCTTGCCCGACGGCCAATAGGTCTTCCTTCAAGAAAACGATCCGAAGCGCGCGAGACCGCCCGTGCGGGGTTAGACTGCCGGCATGACCGCGCGGCCCCTCGTGATCGATACAGACGGCGGCGTCGACGACGCGCTCGCGATTCTGCTCGCCTGTGCCTCGCCTGAGCTCGAGCTCGTTGCAGTCACGACGGTCGCCGGCAACGTGCCGGTGGCGCAGGCGACCCGCAACGTCGCGCTGATCCTGGGCGTCGCCGCCAAGCGGGTCCAGGGCGCGGACGGCGTCAAGGTCTGCGAGGGGCACGGTGCGCCGCTGATGCGCGGCGGCGTCACCGCCGAGCAGGTCCACGGCGCGGACGGCTTGGGCGGGGTCACCGGCGATGGATCGGAGTTCGACGCGGCCGCGCGGGTCGCACCCTCAGCGGCTTTCGCGCCGGAGCGCTTGATCGCTTTGGCCAGAGAGCATGGCCCCGATCTGTCGATCGTCGCGATCGGTCCCCTGACCAACCTGGCGGCGGCCTGTCTCGCCGCGCCCGAGGCCATGGCGGCGGTCGGCTCGCTGGTGATCATGGGCGGCGCGGTCTCGGGCCGCGGCAACGTGACGCCGGCCGCCGAGTTCAACTTCTTCGCCGATCCCGAGGCCGCCGCCATCGTGTTCCGTTCGGCCCCGCCGAAGCTGCTCGTGCCGCTGGAGACGACGCATCAGGTGTCCTTGACCCGCGCGCAGGTGCAGGATTGGACGGCGGCTCATCCCTCGCCGGTCGCGCGCTTCGTCGAGGCGATCACCGCCCACTACATGGACTTCTATCGGCGCCGTCTCGGGGTCGAGGCCTGTCACCCGCACGACGCGCTCGCGATCGCCGCCGCGCTCGACGAATCCCTCTTCGAGATCGCCGACCAACATGTGAGGATCGAAACCCGCGGCGCGCTCACGGCGGGCATGACCCGCATCGAGGCGGCGACGGGACTCTCCGCGAACGTGCGCGTGTGCACCGGCGTGAAGGAGGCGGCTTTCCTCGACCTCATGGAGGCGCGGATTTGGCGCGGCCTTGGCGGCGGATGAGCGCCGTGCGAAGAAAGTGACCATGAAGGTCCATCTCATCCGTCTGCCGTACGACTCCGGTCAGCGCGACCGGCGCATGGGACGGGGACCGCGCCGTATCCTCGATCAAGGTCTCGTCGAGCGTCTGCAGGGCGCGGGCTTCGACGTCGAGAGCGTCACCGTCGAGACCGACGCGCCCTTCGCCACGGAGGTCGGCACGACCTTCGAGCTTTACGGCAAGCTGTCCGAACAGCTGTCCCGCCCCGCGCGCGCGGGCGCTTTTCCGCTGGTGCTGGCAGGGAACTGCGGCAGCACCTTGGGTGCGGCGGCCGGCCTCGGCATGGCCGAATTGGGCGTCATCTGGTTCGACGCCAATGGCGACTTCAACACGCCCGAGACCAGCGAGAGCGGCTTCCTCGACGGCATGGGCCTGGCGGTCCTCACCGGCCGCTGCTGGCAGGCCATGGCGGCGCGCATCCCGGGCTTCAGCCCGTTGCCCGACGAACACGCCGCGCTGGTCGGCGCGCGCGACTTCGATGCGGCCGAGCTGCGCGCGCTGGAAGCCTCCGGCATCTTGCGGGTCGCGCCCGAAAGCTTGACCGAGCGCGGCGGTCGCGCGGCCATGGCCGAGACCGTAAGCGCGCTTGGCCCGCCGATCGAGCGCGTCTATTTGCACCTGGATCTGGACGTGCACGACCGCGACGAGGCCTGCGCCAATCAGTTCGCCGCGCCCGGCGGCCCGCCGGCCGCCGAAGTCCGCGAGGCCGTCGGCCTGATCGCCGAGCGCCTGCCGCTCGCCGGCGCGGGACTCGCGTCCTACGACCCGGACTGCGATCCCGAGGGCCGCGTGGCCGAGCTCGCGGTGCAGGCTGTCGCGCGGCTGTTGTCGGGCGTGCGGGAGAGGACCTCGTAGGCCGTCTTTGAGATGCGAACGCTGAGCTATCGTCATGCTTCGACAGGCTCAGCATGAGGCGGATGAGTTCGTTGCGCCCTCGTCCTGAGCCTGTCGAAGGATGAGGATTGCACGATCTCGACAAGTCCTTCGGACAGGAAGCTCTTTGGGCTGGAGCCATGGGCTCCAACCGGTTTCCGCAAGAAACGGATGGACCGGGCCGCCCGGGTCTGACCATGTGGTGTGCGTTGATCGGGGGAAGCTTCCGCCATGCGCAGCCTTGTCATGGGCCCGACCGAATGGGCCCTGCTCATCCTGCTGTCGTTGCTCTGGGGCGGCTCGTTCTTCTTCGTCGAGCTCGCGCTCGTCGAGCTCGAGCCCTTCACGGTCGTGCTCGGACGGGTCGGCTTCGCCGCCGCCGCCCTGCTCGGCTTCGTCGCGCTGAGCGGCCATCGCATGCCGCGCGAGCCGGCCGTATGGGGCGCCTTTCTGGTCATGGGCGGGCTCAACAACCTGATCCCCTTCAGCCTGATCACCTGGGGGCAGGTCCATATCGACTCCGGCCTGACCTCGATCCTCAACGCGACCACGCCGCTCTTCACCGTGGTGTTGGCGCACTTCCTCACCTCGGACGAGCGCATGACGCCGAACCGCTTGACCGGCGTTCTCGTGGGCTTGGTTGGGGTCGTCATCTTGATCGGGCCGGAGGCGCTCTCCGGTTTCGGGCTGCAGGCCTACGCGCAGCTGGCGATCCTGGGTGCGGCCTTGTTCTACGGGCTTTCCGGGATCTACGGCCGGCGGCTCAGCTCCTTGCCGAGCCCGGTCGCCGCGGCCGGCATGCTGACCGGCTCGACCGTGATGATGGTTCCGCTCGCCTTCATCCTCGAAGACCCCTTGAGCGCCAGCCCGGCGCTGCTCACCTGGGCCGCGGTGCTCGGCCTCTCGCTGCTGAGCACGGCGCTCGCCTACATGGTCTACTTCCGCATCCTGGCCGCGGCCGGCGCCACCAACCTGCTGCTGGTCACCTTTCTGATACCGCCGAGCGCGCTGCTGCTCGGCGTCTTCGTCCTGGGCGAGCCGCTGTCCTGGACGGCGCTCGCCGGAATGGCGCTGATCTTCTGCGGCCTGGCCGCGGTCGACGGGCGGGCGCTCGGTCTGTTGCGTCGAATGCTGGGGATGGCTTCGCCTGAGTCCGGTTCGCCCATCGACCGAGCCTGATCGGGTTACAGCGAAACGGTGTGACCCGTGAATCGGTCCTTGGGTTATTGAAGTGGACAGGAGATTCACGAGTAAGACCGATCCGACCCAACTCGATCTTGCGCGAGGCGCGTCGTTCCTTCGCCGCCAGTCACCGTGACGCGTCTTGCGCGGGATCGCTGTCGCTGCGCCAAAGGCCGCGAACCGCGATCACGCTGACGGCAATCTCCGGATCTTCCATCTTCTCCCGCACGATCTTTCTCAGTTCGTCCGCGTAAGACAGTGGCAGCTCGTCGTGTGACGCGATGTGGATCATCACGCGTCGCTCGGCGCGCGGCCGGGCCATCAGCATGATCTCCACGCCCTTGTCCTGGGCGACACGCTCGTGCAGCGCCCTCGAGACCTCCCTGGTCACCGGGCGGGCCAAGGCTACGTTCTTTCCCTCCTGGATCTGTGCGAGCAGGTCGGTGCTCAGGGGTCCGGCAAGCAACAGCAGCACCACCACCAGAGCCACGCGCCCGCCTTCGGCGATGCGCCGATAGCGCGGCAGGGCCCGCGCCGAGGTGATGCCGAGGAGCGAGAAAGTGAGGCTCGACATCACGATGATGGCGATGAGGTTGGTGAGAAACAGCACCGTCGCGCCGAGGGCGTTCGGCAACTCCCCGTTGGCGAGGGAGATGCCGATGGAACAGACGGGCGGCACCAGGGCGGTGGCGATCGCCACGCCGGCAATGGCGCCGGCGATGTTCGGCCGCGCCATGGCGAAGGTCGCGGCCGCCGCGGCGAAGACGGCGATCAGCAGGTCGAGGACGTTGGGGCCGCCGCGCGCGAGCACTTCCTCGGACAGGGTCTCGCCGGAGGGGGTGATGATCCCGATGAGGAAGCTGACCCCGAGGGTCAGCAGGAAGCCCAATGCGATGGACCTGCCGCTGAGTCGCGCCACCCGAAGGTTCGCCTGTCCGAGGGCCAGGCCGAGCCCGATCATCGGGGTCATCAGCGGCGCCAGGAGCATCGAGCCGATCACGACCGCCGGCGAGTTCTGCAGCAACCCGAGCGAGGCGATCGCCGAGGCCAGCCCCAACATGCCGACGAAGTCCGGCCCCCATCGCGAGCCGATGCGCAGGCTGTACATCAGCTCGGCGTGATCGGCGGGATTGATGCGCGGCAGCCACTCGGCCAAGGCGCTCAGGCGCAGCGGCGGAGAGCGCTTGACGATGGCGACGATCGCCTCGCCCAGCGACTGCTGCAAGGGACGCAGGTGGCTGGCGGCGTCGACCCCGCCGATCACCAGGTCGTGGCCGTCGTAGAGCTGGATGATGCCCCGGTGCTTCAGGCGGTCGACCACGACTTTGACCTTGTAGGCTTCTTCGTCGACCGACTCGTCGTGTAGCAGGGCGCGGATCATGCTCTCGCCCAGGTGCCCCGCCTTGGCGCCGGTCTCCTCCTCGACACCCCCGATGGTGACGTCGGCCTTGTGGCGCTGCCGAAAGGCCTCCACCAGCCGCAGGATCGAACGGTCGTGGGCGCCGCCGCTCGCTACGAAAAGGATCCTCTTGACCTCGGACGGGGCCTTCGCGCCGTGAATCGGCGCAACCGTCTGACAGGGAGAGGCCAGAACCAGCGCGTCGGAGGTCTGGACCTGGCCGCTCACTTCAGGCAAGGCGAAGGGGCCGGTCACGAGGAGGCGGGCGTCCCTCTTGCGCACCTGTTCCAAAACGATGGCCACCGGCATGGCGTCGTCCACGGCCTCCAAATTCGCGCCGCCTCCGCCCTCGTCGCCCAGCGCCTCGCGCACCGCCTGCGCGGTGGCGCCGTCGAACCCGCGCTCGTAGCAGAGGTAATTCGTTTCCTCGCCCTTGTTGGCGAGCGCCCGAACCCAGGTGACGATGAAAGGCGCCGTCTCGGGATTGGGAACAAAACCGATGATGCTCATGCCATTCCCCGCGAACTTCGAAAAACGGAAGTCTCACGCGATTCATCGCGTCATCGGGGATCTTACACACTGCTGTAGATCAGGCGCGCCCGATTTGGCCGGCGCGGCGGCGCCATTGCCGGGCCGCATCGTCGGGCGAGTTGAACTGAAACCGCGCTTATGCGGCGAGGGTCGTACCGAGAGGGCTATCGTCTGCGCGGACCGCGCCAAGACGGATCGGGCGTCAGCCGCCCAAGCCCTTCTCCACCAGCTTCGACATGCGCTGCGCGAAGGCGGCGGGGTCGGGCAGGGGCTCGCCTTCGAGGATGCGCGCCTGGTCGAGCAGCAGGTGCGCGACCTCCTCGAGCTCGCCGGCCGCGCCTTCGGCGCCGATGCGTTCGGACAGGCGCACAATCATCGGGTGGCCGGGGTTGATCTCGAGCACCCGCGGCACGGCCTGGTCGAGCTGCTTGTGCTGCTTCAAGAGGCGCTCCAGGTGGATGTCCATGTCGCCTTCCTCGGCGACCAGGCAGACCGCGCTGTCGGTCAGCCGCTGCGAGGCGCGCACGTCCTTGACCTCGTCCTTGAGGGTGAGGCGCACGAAGGCCACGAGCGCGTCGACCTCGGCCGGCGGCGCCGCCTCTTCTTCTTCTTTTTCACCGTCCGGCTTGTCGGCCGACACGATCTTGTCGAGCCCGGCGCCGCCGCGCGTCACCGACTTGATGGGCTTGCCGTCGTATTCGCCGACCGCCGGCAGCCAGAACTCGTCGATCGGGTCGGTCATGAAGAGGACCTCGACGCCCTTGGCGACGAAGCCCTCGAGCTGCGGGCTCTTGCGCAGCGCCTCGAGGTCCTCGCCGCTGATATAGTAGATCGCGTCCTGGCCTTCCTTCATGCGCCCGACGTAATCCTCGAGGCTGACCAGCCCGCCGTCTGCGGTCGAGTGGAAGCGCGCGAGCTTGAGCAGCCTGTTGCGCTGTTCCTCGTCCTCGTAGATGCCCTCTTTGAGGACCGGGCCGAAGTTCTCCCAGAACTTCGCGTAGCTGTCGGCGTCTTTGCCGGCCTGCTTCTCGAGCTCGCCCAGCACGCGCTTGACCAGGCCGCTCTTGATCTTGGTCAGCAGCGGGTTGTGCTGCAGCAGCTCGCGGCTGATGTTGAGCGGCAGGTCCTCGGTGTCGACGACCCCGCGCAGGAAGCGCAGATAGGCCGGCACCAGGTCTTCGCACTCGTCGGTGATGAAGACCCGCTTGACGTAGAGCTTCACGCGGTTCCGGCGCGTCGGCTCGAACAGGTCGAAGGGCTTGGAGGCCGGGATGTAGAGCAGCCCGGTGTATTCGATCCGGCCCTCGGCCTTGAAGTGCAGGCGCAGCCAGGGGTCGTCGAAGGCGTGGCCGACGTGGTGGTAGAACTCCTTGTACTGCTCGTCGCTGATCTCCGACTTGGGCCGCGTCCAGATCGCCGAGGCCTGGTTGATCGCCTCGGCGGCGCCGTTCGTCTTGCCTTCCTCGTCGAGGACGATCGGAAAGGTGATGTGGTCGGAATAGGTGCGCACGATGCCCTTGAGCCGCTCGGGCTCGAGGAACTCCTTCTGGTCCTTCTTGAGGTGCAGGGTGACTTGCGTGCCGCGCGCCGGCGCCTCGTCGCTCTCGGCGACCGTGAACGCGCCCTTGCCGTCGGAGCTCCAGCGCCAGCCGGTCGTCTCGCCGGCCTTGCGGCTGGTCACCTCGACGCGCTCGGCCACCATGAAGGCCGAATAGAAGCCGACGCCGAACTGGCCGATCTGGCTCAGGTCCGGCTTGTCGTCCTCCAGCGACTGCACGAAGGCCGCCGTCCCGGAGCGCGCGATGGTGCCCAGGTTCTCGACCAGGTCGTCGTGGTTCATGCCGATGCCGTTGTCGGCGACCGTGAGCCTGCGCGCCTTGGCATCGAGCGTCAGGCGGATCTTGTAGTCGGCGTCCTCGGCCGCGAGCTCCGGGTCGGTGATCGCCGCGTAGCGCAGCCGGTCGCAGGCGTCCGAGGCGTTGGAGATCAGCTCGCGCAGGAAGATCTCCTTGTTCGAGTAGAGCGCGTTGGCGACGATGTCGAGCAGCCTGCTGACTTCGGCCTGAAAGCTGAGCGTCTGTTCCGTCATGGCAGGTTCCGTTTCTCGGGGGCCCTCGCCGGACCCTTTGCATCCCCCATTCCCCAAAACCGGCCTTCATATGTGTTAGGAATCGGGCGGCTGCAAGCCCCGCCGGCGGGGACGAGCGGCCTCGGAGGGGAGGCCTTGAACCAGCACGACGACGCCATGGCCGCGGCCCGCGGCGCCATGGTCGCCGAGATCGTGGCGGAGGTCGAGGAGACCGAGTCCTGGCTCGGCAAGGCCGCGCTCGCGCCGCGGGTGATCGAGGCCATGGCCCGGGTGCCGCGCCACGCCTTCGTGCCGGAGACTTATCTGCGCGCGGCCTACGACAACCGCCCGCTGCCGATCGGCCAGGGCCAGACCATCTCGCAGCCCTACATGGTCGCGGTCATGACCGATCTGGCGGCGATCGGCCCGGGGGACAGGGTGCTCGAGGTCGGCACCGGCTGCGGCTACCAGGCCGCGGTGCTGGCCGAGCTGGCGGCGCGGGTCGTCAGCGTCGAGACCCTGCCGGAGCTGGCGCGCGCCGCGGCCGAGCGGCTGCACGGGCTCGGCTACGCCAATGTCGAGGTGCATGTCGGCGACGGCGCGCGCGGCTGGCCGGCCGCCGCGCCCTACGACGCCATCGTGGTCACCGCCGCCGCCGAGCGCCGCGTGCCGCCGGCCCTGGTCGAGCAGCTCGCCCCGGGGGGCCGCCTGGTGATCCCGGTCGATTACGGCAGCGCCGGCGGCGGCCTGCTCGGCCTCTTCCGCCTCGGCCCCGAACGCGACCAGCAGCTGCTGCTGGTCACCATGGACCCTGATGGGACGGTCGAGGAGCGCAGGGTCCTGCCGGTCGCCTTCGTGCCGTTGGTGGAGAAGGGGTGAAGGGGGTCACCCCCGCACATCGAACACGTAAAGCCGCGCTTCCTCGTCGCTGACCACGTAGAGGCGGTTGGCCGCGGGGTCGACGGCGATGCCCTCGGCCTTCTCGACCTCCTCGTAGTCGCCGTCCTTGCCGTAGCCGAGCGGCGCGCTGTGGACGACACGGTCGGCCGTACCGTCGTAGAGATAGACCCGCTTGGCCTTGTCGCTGACGATCCAGAAGGCCTTGCGGGTGGTGTCGTAGCAGAGCCCGGAGAAGTCGATCTCGTCGGCGCTCAGGTCCGTGTCGCGGAAGCCGTTCGTCTCGTTAAGCAGCCGGTGGCCTTCGATGGTCCGCATGTCGGCCGAGACCTCCACCAGGAGTCCCGGGCGGCCTTCCTTCACCGCGAAGATCGTGCCGCTGTCGCCGTTCCAGGTGACGCCCTCGAGGCCCTTGTTCTCGCCGCCGCCGGCAAGGAAGGGGGCGACCGCGTCGTAGCCCGACATGTCGGCGAGCTTCCGCTGCTCGTCAATCCTCTGCGCGGCGATCTCGATGCGGAGGATCTCGTTGGTCTCCTCTTTCACCGCGATCAGGAAGGCGCCGCTGCCGTCGAGGGTGATGCCTTCCAGGCCCTTCTCCGGGATCTCGAAGGATTGGCCGGTCTCGACGTCGCCGTCCCCGTCCAGCTTGAAGACCTTCTTCGTGTCGTCGCACACGGTCCAGAAGCCTCCCTGCTCGCCGGCGAGCACCAGGCCGGAGGGCTCGTTCAGGCCCTCTCCCGCGTCCTTGATCTTGTGGCGATCCAGGTAGGTCAGGCTGAAACTCATCGCACCCTCCATCGCCCTATTTCCGCGGCTCTACGAGCCGCTGATTGTATCGGTCTTTATAGGTGGCAGACGGCAGTCATAGATGTGTCAGGAGTCACCTTTCCAGACGAACGCGTCACTCCGTCCGAGGCTCGAACTCGATGCGCACGGCGTAACCGAGGACTCGGGCGTAGTCCTCGACGGTCGCGAGCCGCGGGGAAATGCCGCTTTCGAGGCTCTCGAGCCGCGAGATATTGCTCTTTTTGGTGCCCAGCCGCTCGGCCATCTGCTCTTGGGTGAGCCCGGCCGCCTTGCGCATTGCGATCATGCGGCGCTTCATCTCGAAGGCGGCCGACAGCGCCTCGTACTCCTCTTTCACGCCCGGGTCGCTTAGCGCCTTGTCCCGGAACCGCTTCATGGTCGGTCGTTTAGTCATCGGCCTGGATCTCCTGCATCCGCTTGCGCGCGATTTCCATTTGGCGCTTCGGGATCTTGTTCCCCTTTTTGACCACGGTGAGCAGGATGACGATTTCCCGACCCTTCACCGTGCAGAAGACGGACCGGGCGATGCCCTCACGTCCCTTCGCGCGAATCTCGAACAACCCACGACCGAGCGGCGCGGTGTGCGGGCGTCCGAGGTCGGGGCCAAACTCTTCGATCAGCTCTGCGATGCGCAGAAAGTTCGCGAGAATGCCGGGCGGCAGGGCCAAAGCCTCCTCTTCGACCTTCCGGCTGTAGAACGTGATCGTCCATGTCACATGAGTGTGTTATCAAAAATGATAACACAGGTCAATCAGCTTTGGTCGAGTCTGAGCCGTACTGCGAAGCACGATAGAACTGCGCCTTTCGCAGGAGGTCACTCGTCGACGAAATGCGGCTCCGGGCGGCGGTAGAGGTCCTCGTAGTGAACCAGGGCCGGCTCGCCCAGCGTGCAGGGCTTGCCGTCGCGGAAGGTCCATTCGCCGCGGTCGCAGTCGCGCGCGCTCGCGAAGCCGTTGATGTAGACGCGGCGGTCGGCCTGGGCGGTGTTGGGGCCGGAGCCGTGCACCGTGTAGAGGTTCCAGATCGCCACGTCGCCCGGGTCGAGGACCAGATCGACCAGCTTTCCGGGATCCAGCCCGACGGCGCTGATGTCCTCCTCGCAAAGGGCTCGGTCCATGACGCGCTCGCGCAGCGGAAAGGAGAGCGCGCCCAGCCTGTGGCTGCCCGGATAGAGCTTCATCGCGCCGCTTTCGGGCCGGTGCGGATCGACCGCGATCGCCGTCTGGACGTAGGACGACCGGGGCCTCCGGTAGGCCTCCCGGGGCCGGCGGAAACGGATGTCCTGATGGAAGCCGAAATCCGCCATGGCCGCGCCGGCGGGTTTCCAGTTGAGCTGATTGACGACCTGCCGGATGTCCTTGCCGATCAGCGGCGCGACGATCTCGAGCATGCGCCGGTCGCGCCGGAAACGGTCGAGCGTCTCGTCGTAGTAGCAAGGCCACTGGGCGAAGCGCAGGACCCGTCCGAGCCGCTCGTCGCTGGCGACGCGGAAGTAGACGTTCTGATGCCGAAAGCTCTTGGGATAGGCGATGCCGCGCGCGTAGACGCGGTCGAAGGCGCGGGCCAGCTCGCGCACTTCTTCCGGATCGAAGACGCCCTTGATCACCGCATAGCCGAGCTCGCGATAGGCATGCAGGTGGGCCGGCTCGGCGCTTCGGCTCGGGGGCGGTGTCGTCCGCAGGCTGTGGCCCATCGCGCGGCTCCCTCTCATCTGATTGTATTAGGATAACACAATAAACGCTAAAAATAAAATTGACAAAATTTGATAATTACAGTAAAGTTGTGCACCTAAATAAATATAGTTAATCTCGCATTGAATAGTGGCGGTGAACTGCAGGGTAAACGCCGCTGAGGGCCTCCGGTTCCGCCGGTCCCCCGCTGCCCCGCCCGGTCTCCGCAAAAGCTTGCAAAGCAGCGCCTTGAGCCCGATCTTTTCGGCATGAGCTCTTTCGCGCGCTCCCGCGTGACGGCCGTCCTCGGGCCGACCAATACCGGCAAGACCTATCTCGCCATCGAGCGCATGCTGGGCTACCGCAGCGGCATGATCGGCTTTCCGCTGCGCCTTCTGGCGCGGGAGAACTACGACCGCATCGCCAAGGCCAAGGGCGCGCGCCACGTCGCCCTGGTCACCGGCGAGGAGAAGATCGTCCCGCCCCACGCGCGCTACTTCTTCTGCACCGTGGAATCCATGCCGATCGACCGCCCGGTCGAGTTCCTCGCGGTCGACGAGATCCAGCTCTGCGCCGATCCCGAGCGCGGCCACGTCTTCACCGACCGCTTGCTGCACGCCCGCGGCGGCGAGGAGACCATGTTCCTCGGCGCCGACACCATCCGCCCGGTGCTGCAGCGCCTGGTTCGCAAGGCCGAGTACGTATCGCGGCCGCGCTTCTCGACCTTGAGCTACAGCGGCCACAAGAAGATCACGCGCCTGCCGCCGCGCTCGGCCGTGGTGGCCTTCTCGGCCGCCAACGTCTACGCCATCGCCGAGCTGATGCGCCGGCAGCGCGGCGGCACCGCCGTGGTGCTGGGCGCGCTCAGCCCGCGCACGCGCAACGCCCAGGTCGCCATGTTCGAGGCCGGCGAGGTCGACTACCTGGTGGCGACCGACGCCATCGGCATGGGCCTCAATCTGAACCTGGACCACGTCGCCTTCTGCAAGCTCTCCAAGTTCGACGGCCGCGGGCCGCGGCGACTCACGCCGGCCGAGGTCGGCCAGATCGCCGGCCGCGCCGGCCGCCACATGAGCGACGGCAGCTTCGGCACCACGGCCGAGCTGGGCGGCATGGAGCAGGAGCTGATCGATGCGGTCGAGAGCCACAGCTTCGACGCCTTGCGCAGCGTCTTCTGGCGCAACCGCGAGCTGGAGTTCCGCACGCCGCAAACGCTGCTCAAGAGCCTGGAACGGCGGCCGCCGGCGCCGGAGCTGATCCGCGCGCGCGGCGCCGAGGACTACGAGGCGCTCTCCGTGCTGTCGCGCGACCCCGAGGTCGAGCGGCTCGCCGCCGCGCCCGCGCCGGTGCGCCTCTTGTGGGAGGTCTGCCAGATCCCCGACTTCCAGAAGACCCTGACCGACCAGCACGCGCGGCTGCTCGGCCGCATCTACCGCTATCTCATGTCGGATCGCGAGCTCTTGCCCGAGGACTGGGTGGCGCAGCAGATCGCCCGCATCGACCGGGTCGAGGGCGACATCGACGCTTTGGTCGCGCGCATCGCTCAAATCCGCACCTGGACCTACATCGCTCACCGCGGCGACTGGCTGGCCGACGCCGGTCACTGGCAGGAACGCTCGCGCGCGATCGAGGACCGGCTGTCCGATTCGCTGCACGACCGCCTGACCCAGCGCTTCGTCGACCGCCGCGCGGCCAGCCTGGTCCGGCGGCTGCAGGGCGGCGAGCAGCTCTTGGGCGCGGTGCGCCGCAACGGCGAGGTGGTGGTGGAGGGCGAGCTGGTCGGCCGCCTCGAGGGCTTCCGGTTCCTGCCCGACTCGGGCGGCGGCGAGGACATGCGCGCCGTGCTGACCGCGGCCCGCCGCGCGCTGGCGAGCGAGATCCCCGCGCGCGTCAAAGCGCTCGAGGCCGACGAGGACAAGGCCTTCGCCTTGGACGAGTCGGGCAACCTGTCATGGCACGGCACGGCGATCGCGCGGCTCGCGGCGGGATCGACAAACCTCGCGCCGCGCATCGTGCCCCTGGCCAGCGAGTTCCTCGACGGCGCGCAGCGCGAGCGCATCCGCAAGCGCCTGGCGGCCTGGCTCGAGGGCCATCTGCGCGCGCGCCTCAGACCGCTCACCCGCCTGGCCGACGCCGAGCTGGCTGGCGCGGCCAAGGGCCTGGCCTATCAGCTCACCGAGGCGCTGGGCAGCCTGCCGCGCGCCGTCCTGGCCAAGCAGCTCGGCGCCTTGAGCAAGGCCGACCGCAAGGCGCTGTCCGCCTTGGGCGTCCGGCTCGGGCGCGCCAGCGTCTACCTGCCGGCGCTCCTGAAGCCGCGCGCGACCCGCCTGCGCGCGCTGCTCTGGAGCCTCCACGAGGGCTGCGCGCCGCCGGCGCTGCCCAAGGGCGCGAGCGTGGCCGGCGAGCAGAACGGCGCCGCGCCGGATGCGGCCTTCCATCACGCTGTCGGCTACCGGCGCTTCGCGCGCAAGGGCGAGGCGGTGACGATCCGGGTCGACGCGTTGGAGCGTTTGGCCAACGAGGCGGCCAAGCTGGCCAAGCAGGGCGCCTTCGCCGCGACCGCCGATCTGAAGCGCGCGGCCGGCTGCGGCGAGGCGGGGCTGGCGTTGCTGCTGGGCGGCCTCGGCTACCGCGTGCGGCCGGGGCCGGAGGGCCTCAGCTTCGAGGCGCGCGGCCCGAAGGGCCGCAAGGGTCGGAGGCCGGACGGCACCCGCGAGCGGTCCAAGCGGGCCCGCAAACGGCCGCACAAGGCCGCCGCAGACTCGCCCTTCGCCCCCTTGCGCAACCTGACGATATCGCAGTGAACGCGGCCGGCGGCCCCGTGAACGGCCCTTCCAACGGCGACGAGGCGCTGCGCATCGACAAATGGCTTTGGTACGCGCGCTTCTTCAAGACCCGCAGCCTGGCGGCCAAGGTCTGCGCCGCCGGCAAGGTGCGGGTCAGCGGCAGCGTCGTCTCCAAGTCGCACCACAAGCTGAAGCCGGGCGACGTGCTGACCTTTCCGCAGGGCCGGCACATCCGGGTGGTCAAGGTGCTGGCCATGGCCGAGCGCCGCGGGCCGGCCAGCGAGGTGCAGCGGCTCTACGAGGACCTCAAGCCGCCGGAGCCGGCCAATCGCCTGCCGCGCGGCAGCGCGGGCGCCCGCCCGAAGGGCGAGGGCAGGCCGACCAAGAAGCAGCGGCGGGCCTTGGACCGCCTGGCGGAAGGGGAGTGATCTAGCCGTTCAGCTGCGCGCCAAGATCACCGACAGGTTGTTCGCCGGCATCTCGACCACTTCCTGCAACTTCATGCCGTAGGCTTCGGCGAGCGCGACCACGGTCTCCAGGTCGCGTACGCCCCATTGCGGGTTCTGGCCGCGCAGGCTGGCGTCGAAAGCCTCGTTGCTCGGCGCCGTGTGGCGGCCGTCGCGGCGGTAGGGGCCATAGAGATAAAGCACCCCGCCCGGCGGCAGCACGCGCCCCGCACCGGACATCAAACCCTCGGCCACGGTCCAGGGCGCGATGTGCAGCAGGTTGATGCAGACCATCGCGTTGGCCTGTGTCACGGGCCAGACAGGCTCCATGACGTCCAGCGCGATGGGGTCTTTCAAAGTCGGGCACTGCGCGTCGGCGGCGAAGCCGGCGATCGAGCGCAGCATCTCGGGGTCCTGATCGCTGGGCTGCCACTCCAGTGGGCGCAGGTGTTGCGCGAACCAGACCGCGTGCTCGCCGGTGCCGCTGGCGATCTCCAGCACGAGACCGCTGCCGGGCAGCGCGCGGGACAGGACTTCGAGGATCGGTTCGCGGTTGCGCTGTGTCGCGGGTGCGTAGCGGCGCGGATCGGGCGAGGCCGCGATGCGCTCCGTCGAGGGCCGATAGGGGGATGACGCCATGGCCAATAATTGGGCGCTCGAAGCCTTCGCCACAAGGCCGAAAACCCCAAATCTCCAGGGGTTGCGCCGCGCCGCGCGGGCATGATAGGCAAAACGATGATACGCAAGATCATCGATTTTCTGGCCGATCCGAGCGCTTCGCAGGGCGCTGCCGAGAACGGCGACGACAGCGACGAGCGGCAGGTCGCGGCGGCCGCGCTGCTGATCGAGGCGGCCTTCATGGACGAACAGTTCGAGGCGAACGAGCGGTCCAAGATCACGGAGTTGCTGAAGTCCCGATTCGGCCTGGGCGACGAAGAGGCCGGGCGTCTGATCGACGCAGCGGAGCAGGAGGTTCACGATTCGAGCCAGTTGTTTCGTTTCACCCGCGTCGTCAATCAGCGCTTCAGCCAGGAAGACAGAGTTGAGTTGATGGAGATGTTGTGGGAAGTCGTCTACGTCGACGGCGAGCTGCACGATTACGAGGCCGGTCTCATGCGCCGGATCGCCGGTTTGATCCACGTCACCGATCAGGACAGCGGCGCGGCGCGTAAACGGGCACTCGATCGATTGGGTCTCGAGGGTTGAGCGAGCGGCCGGGCCGCCGATGGGGAGTTACTTGACATGACCTATGTCGTCACCGAAGCCTGCATCCGATGCAAATACATGGATTGCGTCGAGGTTTGCCCCGTGGACTGTTTCTACGAGGGCGAGAATATGCTGGTCATCCACCCCGACGAGTGCATCGACTGCGGCGTCTGCGAGCCCGAATGTCCGCCCGAGGCGATCGTCCCGGATACCGATCCCCAGGCCGAGGCCTGGTTGGAGCTGAACCGGACCCAGAGCGAGACCTGGCCGAACATCACCCGCAAGGGGACGGCACCGGCCGATGCCGACGAATACAAGGACATGGAGGGAAAGTACGAGAAGTTCTACTCGCCCAGTCCGGGCAATACCGACGCCAGCTAGGCCCGCGCGGCCGCGCACCCGGCCCCGCACTCGGCCGCGGTCCCGCCAGGTTGCGGCGCGGCAGCCTGACACAGCTTGTTGCAAGCGTTGAAATTCGCCGCAATTTCCTGTATAAACAAAATGTTAACAAATACGGCCGAGTCGCGTCGCGAAGCTTCGTTGCAGTGACCGGCCGGCCCCGAAGCAGGGATCGAGAGGTGGGCGTACGGTGAAGCCGTGGCCGCCTTTTGGTTTATGAAGGGGGGAGAATGAAGATCGGATGGCCGCCGTCCCCGCGGAAGGGCCCGAGGGAAGCGGCGGCGTGAAGGAGAAGGATACCTGATGGCGAAGGCGAAGCAGGCCGATTACAGCGCCGGCGATTTTGTGGTTTATCCGACCCACGGGGTTGGAAAAGTCTTAGGTGTCGAGGAACAGCAGATCTCCGGCATCACCCTCGAACTGATCATTATCAAATTCGACAAGGATCGGATGACCTTGCGGGTTCCGGTCGACAAGGCCGAGAAATCCGGGTTGCGCAAGCTCTCGACCCGCAAGGTCATGGATACCGCCCTGTCCACGCTCAAGGGGCGCAGCCGGGCCAAGCGGACCATGTGGAGCCGCCGGGCCCAGGAATACGAGGCCAAGATCAACTCTGGCGATCCGGTCTCGATCGCCGAAGTGGTGCGAGACTTGCATCGCGGTGCGGATCAACCCGATCAGTCCTACAGCGAGCGGCAGATGTACCAGGCCGCCCTCGACCGCCTCGCGCGCGAGGTTGCGGCGCTGGAGCGGATCGACGAGGACGCTGCCGCGGAGAAGCTGCAGGCGTTGCTGAAGGCCGCCTGACCGGGGCGGCCGGGGCGCCGGAAGCGCGCCGGAGGGGGCGTCAGCCCGCGGCATGGCCGATCAGCAAAAGTTCGCAAAGCTACGGGCCTATCGCCGGGTCTGGGCGATCGCCTCGATTCACGGCGAACCCGAGCCGCTCGCGCATTTGCACGAGACGCTCTGGCGCCGGCTCGAGCCGGGCGACCGCATCGTCTATCTGGGCAATATGATCGGCCGCGGTGAGAAGGTCCGCGAAACCGTCGAAGCGCTGCTGAGGTTTCGCGCCGAGGCGCTGTCGCGGCCACGTGCCTTCGCCTGCGACATCGCCTATCTGCGCGGCAGCCAGGAGGAGATGTGGCAGAAGCTGCTGCAACTGCAGTTCGCCACCGATCCCCGTGGCGTGCTCGCCTGGATGGTCGAGCAGGGCGTCGGGGCCACCCTGGAAGCCTACGGCGGCAGCGTCGAGGAGGCCCGGCGCGAGGCCGCGGCCGGGGCGGTGGCCCTGACCCGCTGGACCGGCGGACTGCGCAAGGCGATGCAGAGCCACCCGGGCCACTATCAGCTGATGAGCGCCTTGCGCCGTGCGGCTTTCTCCGAGGACGGCAGGCTCCTGTTCGTCAACGCCGGTCTCGATCCCTCGCGCCCGCTGGAGGCGCAATCCGACAGCTTCTGGTGGGGGGCGGCGGGCTTCGGGCGGATTTCCGAGCCCTACGGTGACTTCATCCGGATCGTGCGCGGCTTCGAGCCGAGCCATCCTGGCCTGGTCATGACCGACGTCACGGCCACCGTCGACGCCGGCTGCGGATTCGGCGGGCCGCTCCTGGCCGCGTGTTTCCTGCCCTCCGGCGAGCTCGCCGACCAAATCTCCATCTGAATTCCGACTGTCTTCAGCATCGGCCGCGTCTCGTCGGGGCGTGCCGCGACCGGCCCGGAAGGCCGAATTTCGCCGTTTCGGGAACCAGGCTCACGACTTTGGCGTGGAATGGCAATCGCCGGCGTGCCGCTCGGTGATCCACTGACACTCGGGTCGCGTAAGACAGGGGTAGGGAGGGCCAGCACAATGGCACAATTCGATACCGCACAGTCGCGTCGCGCGCACACCCAGTTCGTGCGGACTTGCATGCAGGCGCCGCTCCTGACCCGCGAACGGGAGTACGAGCTGGCGCGGGCCTGGCGTGACGAGCGCGACGAAACCGCACTTCACGAGCTGATTTCCAGCTACAACCGCCTGGTCATCTCCCTCGCAAATCGCTTCCGCAATTACGGCCTGTCCATGAGCGACCTGATCCAAGAGGGGTCGATCGGTCTCCTCCAGGCCGCCGAGCGCTTCGATCCGGAGCGCAATGTGCGCTTCTCCACTTACGCCTCCTGGTGGATCCGTTCCGCCATACAGGACTATATCCTACGCAACTGGTCGATCGTCCGCACCGGCACGACCGCGGCGCAGAAGACCCTGTTCTTCAATCTCCGGCGCTTGCGCGCCCGTATCGAAGATTCGACGGGCCGTCCGCTCGATCACGCGGGTCGCATTTCGATCGCCGAAGCGCTCTCCGTCAATCCGCTCGAGGTGGAGTCGATGGAGATGCGGCTGTCGGCTGCGGATCAGTCGCTGAACGCGCCGCTTGGCGGTGAAAGCGACGAAGAGGTACAGAGCTTTTTGGCCGACGAGCGCCCGACCCCCGAAGCGACGGCAATCAGCAGCCGGGACGGCGCGTCGCGCTCACGTTGGATCAACGAAGCGCTTGGCGAGCTCTCCGAGCGCGAACAGACCATCATCCGGGCGCGCCGCTTGCAGGACGACGGCGCTACACTGGAAGAGCTGGGCCGTGTGCTCGGCGTCAGCAAGGAGCGCGTGCGGCAGCTCGAAAGCCGCGCGCTGGGCAAGCTGAAGGTCTCGATTGAAGGTCGCGTCGAGCGCCCTGACGACGTTCTGATCGAAGCGTGACGCGAGCCGTCTGAGCGGATTCGAAAACGGTACGGTCGGCGCCTCAGTCTTCTAGCACTTCGATCTGCTCGGGATGCGTCACTTCGATCAAGGCGCCGTTCCACCAAGTGATCCAGCCGCGAACCCGAACGCGGCGCCCGT
>JAAUYJ010129476.1_pt1 | contig 20726 bp, 27 predicted proteins | sample 7278031 | NCBI WGS metagenome assembly JAAUYJ01 (sample SAMN14350222, study PRJNA611818) | marine sediment metagenome | isolation source: surface marine sediment (1.8m) | place: French Polynesia: Moorea | collected 2018-08 | reverse complement strand
GTCTTGAAGAGGAGGTCGTCGTCCCGGTCGACGTCCTCGAGGATGAGAACTGCAAATAGTTTAAAACATTGGTGAAAATTGCCTTTCGGTGACCGTCCCTTAAGACAGAACCCGCGACCCTAGCCCCAGGCTGTAGACACAAGTGGAGGGCCTCGGAAAGGAAAGGATCGGTCGGGAGGGGGGAGGAGAAGAAAGAAGATACTGTACAGTTGCCTGGGAAAGCCAGGGAGGGAAGAAGACCCAGTGAATCGAGAGGAGGCCTTCCTTCCCCCTTTCTTTGTTCCTGTATCACACGTTTGTCCCGGACAATCACGCCCCTTGATTGAAAGCGGGTATCGGGTGTACCGTACAGGAAGACATCACCTTCCCAGATAATGAATGATTTGAAGTAAGTTTTTTAAAAGATAAAACTCACCAATTGCTGACTTGAGATCTCTATGAACGAGAGAGATTGGAGCACCGTGGTGAAGGTAACACATTCCGCGCGCCACCTAGAAATGACGTAAAACGGTGTATGCGTGATGTCGTATTCGTTAATAGAATGAATAAAGCGGGAAATGGTTCATAATTAGTTTTCGAAGATGGTTTTTGGTGAATTATTATTACCTGAATAGCCCAGTCAATGAGCACATCCGGCCTTATTTTCCTTCCGCTGAGAATTCTATTGAGAGGTCCCCCCCTGGCATATTCCATCACGAGGCACAGATTGGGCTCCTCCAGGCACACGCCCTGGAGGCTAATTATGTTTTGGTGCTTGAGGAGCCAGAAGAGCTTCCCCTCCTGCAGCACCCTCTCCTTGATGGAATCCAAGGCTTCGTCGGCGTCGCGGCGAGCCGCCTTCACAGCCACCTCCTGGAAATAAAAGGGTCATTATTGGTATTTGCATTTTGTTTACTATTGTGCGACCCATGCCTGTTTGTGGTAGTATCCCCGGTACACCTTCCCGAAACCTCCGACCCCAATCACCTCCTCCACGTCAAGCTCGGAGAAGCTGATGTGAGGAGGGAAAAACCGCTTGAGCTCGTCCTGGAAAAAAGACAATGATCGATACAGGCATTGAGGTTTCATACTTCAAAAGAGGCTGCAACACCTGTCACAGCTTACCTGGGAAAGATCTGAGAAATCTTGATCACATGGCGCCACGAAATTGCACGGGAAGACCCCCACCTTTCCGCCGCACTTTCCCGTCCACCAACCCTCGTCGCCGCTGATCTTGTAGTCCTTGGACAGGACCTCGATGATGTCGCCCTTCCGCAGCTCGAGCTCGTCCTCGCCCTGCGCAGAGTAGTCGTAGATGGCCAGCCATTGAGCCTTGGCTTTAGAGGCGGAGGGCGTGGAGAGGGGCGGCGTGGCCTCAGGTCTCCGGTCAAGATGAGGCTGAGGATGGTGGTGGTGCTGAGACGGGTGAGGGTGATGGGAGTGCGGCTGTCCTCCGTTGTGGACCGCCGGGCTGGCCGGGTAGGAGCGCGGAATGGCGGCGGAGACGGGGCTGGCCACCGCACCCGCCACCAGGCTTCGCCCGCCCGGAGAGACCGGGGTGTTGCCGGACAGGGAGCGGTAGAAGGAGTGCTGGGCCTTGTCTCCGCCCGAGCTGGAGCTGCTCTGTCCCCCGATGCTACCCAGCGACACCCTGCCGCTCCGCCGCTCCCGCCCGGCGGATGACAGGGGAGTCACGGCCGAGGAGGACCCCATGCCGGGCGTCCCGGGGGTGGCGGGAGTTCTGCCGCCGCTGGAAGGGGTGCGCGAGTGACCCGAAGCGCCCCCCGGGAGAGCGGTCCCCCCCGAGGTGCTGCCAGGCGTGCGCCCGCCCAACCGGTTGGCCCCCGGCGTGCTGGGAGTGGGCGCGCCCCGAGACGGGGTCCCCAGCCTCCCTCCCCCGACGCTGGAGGCCCCGGGCGTGCTCGGGGTGCGACTCGGGGTGGCCACCGGGGTGCGACTGCCCGACGAGCTCCGGTGGGAGACGGACCTTCCGCCGAGCCCGCCGTGGTGCGGGGCGCCGCCGTTGTGGTCCATGGCCCCGGACGCTCAGGGCGGGACGTCTGGAGCCATCCGGGCGCCGGGCCAGGACCTGTCAACCCGGGGTAGGTCGACCTGCTGGGTCTGGTGCCCGAGGCGATTTCCCGGCGGGCACACTGCAAGGGGAGAGTTTCCGTCTGCTCCTCCAGTCCTCTGCCTAGATCGGAAAGTTCCCTAGGATATATCCGTTGTGGCACAGTGGTGCTACGCCCCGGTCCCTGACCCGGATTGGGTGACCCCTGACCCGGGGAGTGTGATGAAGGGCCCTTTCCGCGGACACTTTCCCCCCTCCTTTCTCTCTTTCCCTTTTTCTGCTGCGGCGACGATGACTGCTCACTGCTTGGATTGGAAGACAGGGTCAACAGATGGGGGGAGACTAAACATAAAATTGTGTTCACTTTTTTAGTCTAAATTTAACTGCTTGTTTTTGTAGTTTTTGTAGCAAAGCAAGAAAAACCTCAAAGCCTACTCCTACTTTCCTGTATAGTGCCACACAATTTACATTTCACTTATGTTCGGAAAGAAAGTCTAGCTATCGGAGTCGTTGAAGACCTTCGCTCTTCCTTATTCCTAGCCGTTGGAGTAGTTTATCTAGATTGGTAGTTCTTTTCTGCCGTGAGATCCGGGGATAATGGAAGAGAAGACGAGATCCCATCTACAGTACATACCGTTATATAGATTAATAAAAATGTTCTTTCGCCTGTGATCGAGTGATCGAATTTCATTAAGTTCCTCCATCAGGCAACTATGATGGAAAGTTCCCTTTTTTCCAGCTGCGTCTTCCTTCCCCTCCCCTGCCTCCCACTCCACTTTTTCCTGTGGTTCCCCCTCCCCGCCCCCGCCCACTCTTGCTGCTGCTTCAGCATCCCTCCAAGCAGGCATCCCGTGCGGCGACGCCCACATCCACAAGGGTCCCCTTCTCCCTTCTCCGCCCACTGTCACTCCCTCCCACATGAGACGAGGCAGGTGCCCCTGGCTCTGGCTGCTGCCTCCCTCCTCCTCCGCCCCCCTGGCTCTTTTCCCTTTGGGCCCCACTCCACTTTCCTGCCTTTCCTGCGGCGTCGCCCGTCCCTCTCCCTCCTCCTCCCCACCAAATGCCTGTGGCGCCATCTGACGGAGCGACGGAAAAATATGCCAGCAACGCTGTGAAAGTTCTCTCAGAAAACCGTGTACGGCACAGAAATTTCTCAACGTATGACAAAATTTACTTTCCCACAACAAAAAAAAACACAGACAGTGAGACAACAGATCACTTGAATCACTTTGCCGAGATGGAATTTCTCAAAAACACGAGCTGTGCCTCCTTCTCCAGGCTCTGCAGCTCAGACAGGACGTCCTCCAGCTGGGTGGCGTGGCCCTGGTAACCAGTGCCTACAAAACAGAAACACCCACAGTATAATTGTTGAAACATCTTTCCTAAATGTCTTTCCGTACCCCTCTCCTTCCTCTTCTTCCCGTAGACGACCTTCCCGTCGAACTCGTCCACCTCCACCTTCATGTCCCTCCCGATCTGCGAGATGGTGACGCCCAGGTGCTCCTCGATGTCGGCCAGGAACTTCTGCTCGTCGTTCCACGTGCAGCAGCCCTTCTCCGTGGTGAGCCGGGTGTTGTTGCAGCCCCTGCCCCTGGTCCTGCACCACTCGCCGTGGTACCACACCTTCTCCTGCACGGTGGAGACGAGGGAGACCGCCAGGCCCATCCGCTCGGCGCGGCCCACGCGACCGATGCGGTGCACGTAGTTGGCCTTGTCGTCCGGGAGGGACACGTTGATCATGAAGGGGAGCTTGCTGACGTCGATGCCGCGCGCAGCCACGTCTGTGCAGATCAGGAAGTTGACGCGGCGGTCCTTGAATTTCTGCAAAGACAAAAAAGAAATAGTTTGCCAATAAATTCCTTACAAAAGCATCTTCTTTGCAAACCTGTAGGTTGTCCTTCCTCTCCTGCGGCTTCCTGTCCCCGTGCAGGCACACGCATTGGATGCGCCGGTCGCCCACCGAGTGCTGCGTCAAGAACCTCTCCATGTTGTCGCAGTCCTGCTTGGTGCGGCAGAAGATGAGCCCGTAGTCCATCCTGTGGGCGCGAATGGCGGCCAGGCAGTACTCGCCCTTCAGGATCTTTACCGCCTCTGACATGGACTCCTTGGAAGAGTAGTCCATGTGGTCGCGGGCGTGGACGCCGTCGGTCTGGATCTGCAGCAGAGAAAAGAACGTAAGGTCAAGAGCAAATCAAACGTGAACTGGTCATGCTCACGTGGTGGTTGGTGTCCCACGACTGGTCCGCCTTGGGGTCTACCTGAACCACGACGTGGTGGACTGTGTCTGGCACGCTGTCTTGGCCCTGCACCAAAACAATAATATGAATGAAAGTGCTGCCAGGAGTATCCTAGAATGAGAAACCCCACCTTGAGGTCCACCCAGGTGGGGAAGTGCATGATCTTCTCCGCCAGCTTCTTCACGGCGAAGTCGTGCAGGGTGGCTGAGCAGACGATCATCTGCAGCCTGGTCCCGTCGGACGTCATCTTTGGAATCTGGGAGTGGATGCGGTTGATGAGCTGCTCGTACCTGCAGCGGGGGGAGAAAGAACAATCGCCGGTTGGAACAAGACGCAAACAATAATCACTTGACCCCATACCCAGCCTTGAGAAGCCCGTCAGCCTCGTCCAGAATGAAGAAGCGACATTGGGAGAGCAGCAGCTCTTTAGAAGAAATCAGGTCCTCCAGACGACCTGTTATGACAAGGATAGGAAGTTAAGAACATATCTATGAATCATAATGAATGTTATGCATAAGGTCGAACCTGGAGTTGCGACGACGATGTCGACCCCCTCTCTGAGAGCGCCAATTTGGTCCTTGCTTGACTGCCCGCCGACCACCAGCAACTCTCTGACGACCGGCTGCTCCAGGTACTTCTTGAACATGCGGAGCTGGTTCAGGGTCTGGTCAGCAAGCTCCCGAGAAGGCTGAATGAAAAAAAAACCACTCCAGCGAAACGGCAGATCCAAAGTAGGGATTTTTTTTCAGGCAATGTTTGCACCTCAATGATGATGGCTTGTGGCGCGTTTGCCACCAGCTTCCTCTGCGGAGCTCCGCCGGAGCCGCTGCTGGTCTTGGAATTCTCCACCACGCTCTCGCCCGGGGCCTCCACCCAAGCGACGTACCCCTCCACCGGCGCGTGCTTGAACGGTGAGGAGCCGAAGTTGAAGGACATCTCGGCGTTCTTGAGGACCACAGCGGGAAAGAAGGCGTGCTTCCTCACCCCCTCGGGCAGGGAGAAGGCCAGGCCAAGATCCTGCCCGTTCTTGGTGTAGGCGATCTCGGAGTTCTCCAGGTCCAGATAGCAACCGATGACGTCGCCCTTGCCTGCAAAAAAGAGGACATATTTGCAATTTTGCAGGTACTGCTAACGTAGCTTCTCTACCGCACCGTAGGCCCCTCCGTAGTCATCGAACTGCCTGTTGTTGGACTTCTTCCCGGTCCCGCCGAAGCCGAAGCCGAACCTGCAGGTCCCCAGGTCCAAAGAAGCCTGGCGCGGAAAACAAGACGCTTGGCAAGATCGAGAGAAGACAGCAAATTACTTTTACCTCCGTGGAAGCGAACCCGACCCTGCACAGCCCCTCGTCCTCGACCGTTGCCTCGTAGTAAACCCTTGCCCTCCTCCCCGCGACGCCGCGCGAGGCCCTGCACCCGTGCCACTCCTTGAAGTGCCGCGACTGGCAGCGGAGTCCGTCGGGGGACACGGCCATCTCCGGGCTCCGGTCGTGCACTGACATGGTCACAGAGGGCGGGGCTGACGACGACGACGACGCGTCCGCAGATCCCTTGGCCTTCTTCTTTGCTCCTCCTCCCTCCTGCAGCTCCTTTAGGCTCTCCCAGGTGATCTGCAGCACGGGGAGGCAGAAGGCGCCAGTCTTTCCGCTTCCCGTCTCAGCCGCCATGAGCACGTCCCCGCCGCCCAGGATGAGCGGAACAGCCTCCGACTGCACGTCCGTAGGGAGGCTAGAAACGAGAAAAAAATATTATGCTGACAGGAATGGTGCGCCCGGGTCACAGCTCGCCCGGGTATGTATCTCACGTCCAACCCATGTCGTCGACGGCCTTGCCCAGCTCCGGGAGCACGCCGAACTCTGAAAGATCAGGCCAGAGTTATTATGTACTGTTACAAGACTAATTATTTCTGTAGAGTTTTATACCTTCGAAAGCTGTCATTGTCTTGAGGAGAGGCTAAGGCAAATGACGACGGCACCAGCGTAGTTTCAGGTCCTTGGCTTGGCTGGGCGATCCTCACGATCCTGATCAGGCTGTTTGTAAAATATAATGAATACATCACATTTTACTAGTCATGGAATTATGGTAAATGCACCACTGAAAATACCGAATTACCGGTTTATTTTTGTCACTAGGTTGTAAATCATATAATGTGTTCAACAGTATCATAGACATGGGAGGTAAGAGAAAAGTGGCACGGATCTTGTCACTTCCTCCGGCATTATCACTGCTTGTCCGACACTGTCCTGTCTTCAGTGGTAGAGTGAACCCCTATGTTTCGGTCCCAAGATCTTCCCTGGCGAAGGGAACTTGCCCAACGCCTCTTGGAAGATTTGTCTGGTGACTCCGTTGGGCGTGTAGGCGACGGTGACCCCCAGCTCGGCCACGTCCCGGCAGTTGCCGTACTGGTCGTCGAAGAAGATCATGTCCTGCAGGGGCACGCCGGTCTTCTTGGCGATGTTCTTGAGGTGCGTGGTCTTGCACCCCTTGTGGATCTCCCTGGGGCCGTCAAACACCTGGTCCAGCAGGATTCCCTCCCCCACCGAGAACTTTTTGATGCACTCCGCGGCCCAGCTTGGCTCGTCGCACCTGGAGGCGATGGCCACGCGGGTGTCCTTCCACCTGTCGAGTGTGGCCAGCTCGCGGAAGATGTTCCGCACGTCTCCCATGAGGAAGACGCGCTCCCCCGATCGGTCCTTGAGGTTGCCGTCCTTGGTGGGGGTGAAGGGGGCGCCCCCCGACCCCCACAGCTCGTACATCTCGGGGGACCACACGCAGTTGTCAAGGTCAAAGACGAGCACCCGCGGCAGGGGACCCGCGGGGGAGGACGCGGAGGAGGACGAAGACGAGGAGGGCGAGGCCATCATGCAAGGGAACAGGCGCTGGAGGGCTTGGAGCATGCCCCGATCAACAGTACTAAATAATGGATGGGTCAACACTTAACAGCAGGACCACTGGAGGACGAACAGGTGGTAGAGATAGACATGCGCCAGGTGCAGATGCCAAGACACCTGCTCCGAGGCTCCGAGCTCCGTTGGCCGGTTTGTTTGGAATTGGATTCTCTTTTTCATGCCTCAGCGCAGCGGCTGCGCAGTGCGCAGTGCGCATGCGTAGCGCAACTTTATTTCTTCCGCCCTCACGCAGCTTTCCCTCGCAATATTACCGTAAACTTTTACGTATTTGAATTTTAATGAGCTCGTCTCTCACGCTATGAAACATACATCCTACATAGGTCTTAGACGGACACCGCCTGAAGAGTCTGTCGAACGCAAAATAATTTAAAGCAAATTCTTCGAGGCCTTAATCCGATCTATATATTTCGACCAAGCTACTTTTCATGGCAAGTAGCGCGTGACACCACATAGTAGGCACATACTTCATCCGCACAAGTAACAGTAAAGAAAAGTGTACAAAAACTACCTCACATATGCACAAGCGAACAAAAGAGAGGATATTTATAGATAGAAAAATACTGCGCACTAAACGGTGCCAGATTTCGAGTAATGATGAATAGCAGCACTTTTTTTGTGTCGCGCCGGAGAGGCCCAAACGGGGATGGACGGACGGATGGAGGTGGGGTTTTCTTCTCGTGGGTGACAAAGTGAAGGGGCGGAGGGGAAACCGTAGCACTATCATAAAAAACAGAATCTATCTCGCAATCAGGGAAAGGAACTAGCGTAGCAGTAACGGAGGGAAAACACTTTTCAAATGATTTTTTCTTGATGTTTGCCCGGGCGCGAAGCAAAAATCTCAAGCTTCAATCTTTCTCAGAGTCTGAAGATGACGACGATGACGACGACGAGGAAGAAGAGGATGACGACGACGCTTTGGCGGGATCAGCTTCTTCTCCCTGCTCCCCCAGTTGGGGAACCGCTGGCCGGACCTCGGCGTTGCTGGGCGTGTCCAGCGACATCGGGTCCGACTCCTCCTCGGCCCCGGCGGAGGAGGCGGCTGCGGCGGCTGCGGCGCTCGAGGTCTCGTCCTCGTCGGAGGAGGACGAGGCGGAGCTGCTGCTGCTCGCCTTCTCCCCCTCTCGCTGTGGTGCGCTGGCGGCGGCCGCGGCCGCGGGCGGCGTCAGCAATGGGAGAGCGGCCGTTGCCTCCTCCTCCTCTTCCCTCGGGAGCACCGCATTCGTGTTCTCGTCGATGGTGACTTGCGCCCTCGTCATTGCCTCCTCATCCTCCTCGCCCTCTTTGGTGGACACAATCTGCGAAGAGAAAAGAACAGAAAATGAGGGCTTTTTCTTCGATAACATCGTCAATATTCAAAAACTGAAAAAAAAACACACATGCCCACTACTTGAACTTCTACACTTGTGCAATCGACAAAGAATGGTGCTCTGGAATGGGAATGAAGGTGCAGCGACGGACTGGACAAAAACATCTAGTGAAGTCTGCGCCCAAGGAAAACTAAATTGCATCGGACGGCAAGGTACTCGGGAAAAAGGTGAACGAACAGGTAAAATTCAACGAAGTCCTCCTCCTCCTGCTGCTTCTGGCGGGCAACCGGGATTCGCAATAGTCTCCACCTCCTGCTCTATGGTCTTCTCCACGAGCTCGTAGGTGAGGAAGGTCACCGCCCCGGTCTCCTCGTCCTGCACCAGCCTGGTGAAGGGGTCCCCCAGCACCCTCTCGGAGACGACCCGCTCGGAAACCACAGAGGTGGAGGAGACCTTTCGATTCTCCGGCTGGAAGTTGAGATCGACGAGACGGTTTTGGTGCTCGAAACTGTTGTTACTAAATCATCTAATGTGGGCTACGTTAAATTTCGGTCCCGTACAGAGAACAAAGCTGGTTTCTACCGTATGCTAAAGATATTGTTTGCAACTCAGCGGATACGTTCTGTGCAAACACTGAAAATCTTCCCTGTACGTAGGGCCAACAAACAGGAACTATCACTGTACAGACGCAAAAACGGAAACAGAACCACATAAAAACACAGCGTGCAGGCAAAACGAAAAAAATCCCCCCTTTGCATTATTTGACTTACGGTTTCTTTGGTTTGATACTGTGGCGGTAGCTGCCTTGGCCTTTTTTTTACTTTGTTTAACTTGTGGGACACCACGAGCCTACTCGCTATTTGTATCTCCGATATTTCTGCAAGTTATAAGGAGGTCGTGTACGCTTTTTTTCTTAGCTGCACATCGTCGAAAGCTGCCGACGGGAAAATGACTTTTTTAAGCGTACCGGAATCGTGTTGTTCTCCCTGTCTGCGGTGGCCGTCGACGCGGTGTTGGCGTTGCTCTGATCCTCGTCCGTGTTGGCGTAGAGGGGCTGATGCAGGTCGGGGGATTCCGCCATCTCCTCCCCCTCCGTTGCAGCCCCCGGGGACGACATGCCAAGCTCGGACATCTTCTGGATCACCATCTGCGCCTGGATGGCGTCCTGCAAAGGATGTAAAGCTTGAAAATGCAATCAGGGGTGGTGGATAAAGTAGAGACTCACGTTTTCCAGCGACTTTAGCCTGGCCTTTCTCCACGCCGCCCTCCGCTCTGCGTCCTGCGCCCTCTTCTCCGTCGGTGTGAGGTCGTCCTCGTCCTCCCCGTGCTCCTCCGCTCCTCCCCCGCCCTCTCTCTCCATCCTCTCCCTCATCCTCCGCTCGGCCTTGGCCGTGTGGATCATCTGCTGCGCCTCGTTGGTCTGGGAGGACTTCCTGACGAGGACGCCCTCCAGCTGCTCATGCAGGTCGATGGCGCTGTCGGCCGCGGCCTCGGCCTCCTGGTGCGCGGTGGAGGAGATGCGCTCGATCTCCAGCTGGGAGCGGCTCGCAAGGCGACGGGCTGGACAAAGAGTTACAGTAAGTGTATCATAGGAATTCGAAGGGTATACTATCGATCCAAGCCTCACCTTCCTCCTCGCGCAATTTGGCGACCTCGTCGGCGTTCAGGAAGGAAAACTTCTTCTCTGGAATGGAGAGGGTATTTCATGAAATTTATTCTTCGTTTCCTACATATCTCCAGAACTAACACTACTTACCAGCCTTCTTAGCAGGGACCTGCCCCTGCTGCTCGATCTCCTTCTCGAAGAGCTTCAGCCTTGCCTTGAGAGACAGCTTCTCCGGGCTCTCGGCGCTCCCCTGCCCGGGGGTGCCCTGCTGCTGCTGTTGCTGCGACACGGGCAGGTCCTGAGGCCTGGCGGCGGCCGCGGCAGCCGCAGCATTCTGCGCTGCGGAGAGGCTGACCGGCCGCCGCCTGGCCCCTTCGCCGGTGTCGTCGGCCGCCCCCGGCTTGGGCTGCGGCGTGGGGGAGATGGACTGCGGACGGGGAGGGAGCTGCGGCTTAGGGGCGATGGCAGGTTTCTGCTGGGCGGGAGGAAGGAGGGGGGGAAGGAAGAGGGGATTATTCACATGGTCAAACACAAACCATCCACCAACGTCGTATTCTTCAGCATTCAGTACATGTACATACGGATACGTTACGGTGCATTCGTGAGACATGCCCAGACCCATCTACTCGGGAGCATTAAATGTTACGGGCCGACGGCGTCACAAACCTGTCGAGAGGTTGGTGCCTTGGAGGACCGAGCTACGGGACTTTGTCCAGGACCGCCGTTGAGGCCCTTGCTCTGCTGGTGTTTCGGTCCCCGAGGCAGCACTTCGGTGGCGAGGGCAGGCTGTGTTTGAAAAGATATGGGCTTGGACCGAGGACAGAACATGCAGTATAGAAAGAGTGAAGAGAAATGTTATGATATAATTTCTAGGATTCTACAAGCGTTTTTTGTAGAAGCATGCAGGTCGTGCGGTGCGTACCTTAAATATTGTTATTTTCTGTTAGGGCACAGAAAGGAAACCTACACATAGCAAAGGGGTAGGTGCTAGTCAGAGCACAAGGAGGTAATGAAATTGAAAAATTGAAAGCTACACACATACTAGTAAATGGTGAAGTTACCTTTGTTTTTGATGGCTTGGCCCAAAATATAAGCTAGGCTTTTTTTACTTCCCCGCTTAAATAAGGCCGGCAAAAGGCTTGAAGTTGTGACCGACTAATTATATATTCTCCATCTTTTACGTATCAAAATACCTTCCTTCCAAACCATCACTATTTGTACCAAAGAAGTAAATCGGACTTGCTGAAAATATCACTTCTTCCAAGATATTTCCGCATAAAATCTGCGAGTGCTTTTTCAAAAACAATTTCGATGGCAGGCGTGATGGTAGTACAATATCAAAAGCTCCTTACTTAAGCGTCACAAGAACATTAAATCTACATTTTTTCTTCTGCTCCTTTTCTCTTTCTTCGGTAGCCTACTTAGGTAGCTCCTGTGCAGGACTGCTGCATGAGGGCAAAAGAGACGGAAAGAAAGCAGTTTAAAAGTCCGCGTGGTAGTTTCTTGGGTTAGGATAGGATGCCATTGTATAGCTAAAGACGTCACGGGTGCTGTTCAAGTGTGGCAAGGACCCCTTTCCCCGACAAGTGTGGTTTATCACGAATTACGCGGAAGTAGATTGAGTGAAATTGAGAGGAAAATCAGTGTCGGTCCCTTACCGTGGACGTTTTTGGCGGCACTGGAGAGTGCGCGACGGCGCCGGTCATCTTGACGGAGGTGACCTTGCTCTGGGAGTCCTCCGAGGCGACGGAGGTCCGGCTCGTCGCCGAAGGGGACTTGGGCCTCAGGACGCCGTCGACGCTACGCACGGCGTTCAGGATCTGGCCGGCGGAGGAAGAGGAGGAGAGAAAGAAGGGTGTATGTAGAAAGAGAGAGAGAGAGAGGCAGGCGTGTCGAGAGTGTGCGCTGTGCATTGAAAGCCTTTGATACACAGAATGGCTCTATAGTTGTGTCAACCATCTCCACGCTTTCCAAAAGGTGCGCTTTCACTCGTCCAACATTTTTACAGTGTTCAGCAGTCCCATTTTCTTCTCACCTTCTCTTGCATTGATTCTTCCCCGTCCTCCTCCTCACTCTCCTGCTGCTCCTCCTCCTGGGGTCGCTCAGCGTCGAAGCCTTCGCAGACGATGATGTGTATCGAGTCCCCGGCGTTCCTGAGCGCCGCCACCGCCTCCTGGTGGGTCACGCCCAGGAGGGACTGGCCGTTCACCTCGATGATCCTCTGACCAACCTTCAACCTGCAAGCGGAAGGCGTTAGGGACTTGTTTCTACAGTTTTCAATGACATTTTACCTTGGCTCCCTCTCCGCCACGCTGCCCTCGTTGATCTTTGATATGAAGACTCCCTCGTCCTGGCTGTCGTAAGGGTTGCCCGGCTGCCCGTGCATGCCGCCCTTGACGATCATGCCCAGCTTGTCCGTGCCCCTCTCTATCCGGATTTCCTGCAGGGGAAGGGAAGAAAACATGATTTAGCATGGCAAGTGCCGGAGGGAGGGTTTCGACACCCGTACAACGTACAGCAAACAACGAATAACATCAAGTTCTGGTGCAGAGGCAGGAAAAAAAAAAACCAACGTTGCTACCCTAACGAAGCACCGGCGTGATGGGGTGTTTGTAGTGGTGGTGTCTCACGCGTGGAATTTTTTTTCAATGAGCCTCCCAAATCCTTTCACCCTCCCCGCCAGGCAACAAGGAAACGAAAAATCCCCTCTCTCCAACGTACGACTTCGTAGTAACAACTATATTTATCCACGGAGGGCCACTCAATGTCTCATGCGGCTGCGGCGAGGGAAAATGGGGAAGCTACCACCTCTGGTTCCTCCAGTTTTTTTAAAAGAAAACACCGTGGTTGGTAGGATAGGGATCAGGTGGCGAAGAGGGATCGGAGGACACGGTGACGACGTCAAAGCGAAATTGCGAGCGTGGAAGAGATGTCGTTGGTGTTGGTGTGGTGTTGGTACTTACAACTGGGTTTCTCGGCAAAGCCCGATCCATCAGTCGCTGTCGGGGGCAATTATTGCGGGAACATTATTTTTGAGAAAGGGCTATGCCTCTCATAAAAAACTGGGGCAGCATGAGCGACTGGTTCTAAATCGGTAACTTTAAAAAAATTGTGAGACTGTGCACAAAAAGAACTAAGAGCATCAAAATATCAGGATGGGCACTTGGGTAAGGCAAAAAAAATCTTGTTTCGGTAGTGGTGCTTGGACGCAGAGTAGTGCCACACTAAGAGCTCTTTTGAAAAACCGATCTGTATGCCTTTAAAAGTCCCCTCTCACCTGGAAGCCCTTGGGCAGCGGGTCGTGCTGAATCTTGAGTCTCATCTCGTCCGACGTGGCCAGGAGCGCCATGACAGCGTCCTCGTGTCTGGCCACCCGGATGTCCTGTCCATTGACGGCCAGCAGGCGGTCGCCCATGCGCAGTCGCCCGGTGCGGGAGGCGGCGCCTCCGGGGATGATCTTGGAGATGAAGATGCCGGGCTCGCCGGTGCCGAACGGGACGCAGGAGTGGTCGGAGCCGCCGATGATGCTCAGGCCGAGCGGGCCGCCGGACTTGACAAGCACCACGTCCTGAGATTTGAATAGAACACACAATAAGCAACGGTCACTCTTTGTTCGGGAAATGGGCGTGCTACAGCAGCTTTGCATACAGACGCACAAGTATTGTTTTCCGACCCACTTCCTCCCTTATCTTCCACCTTCTTATCAGCAAAGCAAGGGGATTGTAGGGATCTCACCTCGACGGAGGGCGTGACCACGTTGTTTGTGACCCTCTTAACGGTCGTCTCGCTGTATGTGGTCTTGGTGACGGTCTCCGTGGTGACTCCTCCTCCTCCGGGCTTGTTGGCGACCGGGGCCGCGGCCGGCAGTCGGGACAGAAGCTCACGGACGGTGTCGTCTCCGGAAGACTGGGCGGCAGACGAAGAAGAGTAGATTTGCACAGCCCCCTGCTGGGGAAGAGAGACAGAAATGGGCGTGGTTAATGTCTTTCCGCCCAGCGCTGTTAATGTCGATCATTCTCGTTGGCTCAATATCGGACATATTCCATTGTTCAAAAAAAATTACCTCCGACGACTCGTCGCCAGCGCTTTTCCTAGGTAGCGACACTGTCTTTGCCGCCGTGGGGGCTGACGAAGCTGAACCCCGGCGCGGGATCTCGGGGAGGGTCCTGCTCTCCGGCATCGTCCCGTAGGACTGCCCGGGGACGGCGGACAGACCAGGGAGCTTGGAGTAGGACGGAGACGCATTGGACCCTGGCGAGGATGACGCAGAGGCGCCGGTGCCGCCCGCGCCGGAGGCGTTGAGGCCGTACTGGCCAGGCTCTCGCGTACGCATGAAGGAGGGGCGGTTGGCCATGTAGCTGCTGGCGCTGTAGAGGCCAGTGTAGGGCTTGGCGACGCCGAAGAGCTTGGGGCTCTTCCCGTCCGCCCGCTCCCCGGTGCCGACGCCGCTCAGCGAGGAGAGCGAGGGCTGGCTGAAGAGGGAGGTGGTCTTCTTGAGGATGGCCGAGGCCGGGGTGGGGTTGTCCGGGTCCGCCCGCCTCTCCACCACCAGAGAGACGAATCGCTCGTGGCCGGTGAGGAGGTCCACCACCTGGTTGTGCTCCGCGCCGCTCACGTCGACGTGGTTGATCTGGATGAGGCGGTCGCCGACGCGCAGCTTTCCGTCGCGGTCGGCGGTGCCGCCCTCGGCAACCTTGGACACGAACACAGAGTCGGAGTCCTCCTCGAAGGGGTCGCTGCCTTTGCCGCCGGCGATGGAGAAGCCCAGGCCGCGGTCCTTGTCGCGCAGGAGGGTCGTCGTCACCAGCTCAAGCTCATTCTGATAGGGATACAAAGGTGGTATAGGTTTAGAACTAACGAAATCACTATCCTCTGAGCAAAAGTGCTTCAATATTTTTTGTGGGAGTGGTTAATAACGTCGACTCAGTCTTGCAGTCTTCACCAAATGGCCCCTCCCGCAGCCAGCAGGGAATGATTCCCCTCTTCAGTCGAAAAACGCCTAAGGAGCTCTCCTGCACCTCTTCTACAAGGACATGTGGAGAACTCCCCGGAATTTTTCTTGGGGTCATCCCTGATAAAGCAAGATTGCTGTAGCACGCGTCCTTCCAGGCAGTCAAGGAAGGAACCGGGAGGAAACAATTAAGCGTTCCCTCCCTCCTATCCCGCCCTAGCGCTCGTGCAACAAGATCACTTTGAGACGGGAAGCAGAAGCGAACACCACACACCTGGTCCCCATCGCCGACTCCGTTGGTGGACGGGGGCCTGGCTCCAGGAGCTCCCTCGTGCCGCGGTGGAGTCGTGGGGGAGGGCTCTGCCGCAGGCGGGAGGGGTTCTTCACGGGTGTCGGCTTGGGCGGCGTCCGCCGAGGGCGTCCTCGGCCCTGCCGCCACCGTCGCCGCCGGAGACGTGGCCGCTCTGCCGCCCCTCTTGGCGACAAACACCTCTCGGACGACCCTCATGGAGATGAAGCTCCCCGCTGCTTTGAGGATCCCCACCGCCTCGTAGTGGTCGATGTCCACACAGCTGTGGCCGTTCACTGAGATCACCTTGTCGTCCTTTCGCAGGCCGGCCTGCAAAAGTAATGCCGAAGGGATCCACAGTGATTAAAATATATCCTAGTGAAGCGCGTGGCTGGAGCGAAAACCAAATAACTTACGAGATCGGCCGGCCCATTCGGAGTAACTCTTGATATGAATATTCCTTCGTCGTCGTTCTTGTAGGGCGTGGATCCCAGACCGCCGGCGATTGAGAGCCCCAGGCCCTTGTCCGCCCGCTCGAACTGGATGTCGATCTCCTGTAGCACCATCTCCATCTCTGTGGGGTCTGCATAAGGGAAAGGTAATCGGTTGGGGGAGCCCATACCATCATTTGCATATCAATGCACGTCTACGTACCTCCCGCGGACTCCCCGCTGGCGCTGGTGGGAACGTTGTTCTCGTTCCTCAGTCTGGACCCGTCGGCGCTGTCGCCGTCATCGCCGCTCTCCTCCTCCTTCTTTTTCAGGGCCTGGGCGATGATGGTGGCCACCTTCTCCTTGTCCACCTGCTGATTGATGCGCTTGTTCTTGAGGTGGTGCGGCGTGTCCCGCCGGTGCAGCCGCTGCTTCTCCCCCGCGCCCGGAGGGTAGCCGTCCTCCTCCTCGACGTTGAACTTGACTCCCCTCTCGTGCTCCTGGAAAGAGAGATTTAATGTGTGTACGTCGCTGTACAGAAATACAAAACACAAGTAACTTGGTATCCTTAGTGGCGGACAGCAGCAGCTGTCACACTGTCGGGTGCTAAATGCGGCGTAAATAGTCACGAGTTAGGCCTCGTTCGGCCGTTTCCTCAATCCCTTTGCTCCTCGGGTTACGTTGCCAAATGCATGATCACAAAAGAACTCAAAGCGAGCAAACACAGGTGCAAATAACTACAGTGCATGCACGGACATTGAGAAGAGGGAAAGAGTGTTACCTCGTCGCTACTGCCCGACCCTTCGTCGCCCGCCACAGTCACTCTCTTCCTCCTGGCCACGGCGGCTTGGCCTGCGGCGACGGAAGACGCAGTGGACGCTGGGGTGGCTCCCACTGCCACGGGCGCCGCGGCGGGGGCGACGCTCTCCACGACCTCGAAGCTGCTGTTGACGGAGCTGGTGCCGCTCCTCCTGGACGACGCAACCGCCGCGGCCGCCGCCGCCTGCGCCGCCAAAGCCGCGGCCGGCGCGCTCCTCTCGCGGAGGGACCCCTGTCGGGCCAGCTCCGCCCTGGACTTGGCGGCGTCAGAGTTGAGGGTCTCTGTGGGCGGCACCGCCTTGGTCAGCTCCAGAGAGACCTGGGCGGACGGCGACGACTCCGGGGTGTGCTGCTGGGAGGTCCTCTTCTCCAGCTCAGCCTGCAGGTTGCGCTGCAGCTCTTGGCGTACGCGCTCCTTGTACGACTGGAGTTTAAAAAAGCAAAAAAAAACACGAAAGGTAGCAAACAAAAAACACCGTGTTTCATGCAAAATGTCTAATGAGCACTCGTTCACTTCCAATGGAAAAAGCTGGTCGAAAGATTTCAAATTGAAGATGCACGAACGAAGGTCTCACCATTTACTAGCATTTCAACGTCGCGTACATGGCCAAAACTGAGCATCAGTAGACAGGAAGCCAATTTGATAAACTTGATTTTTCTCTAAGGCGACAACAAATGCCGGATCACGGAAGAAGAAGAAAACACGGAGGTAAAATCGCAAGACGTAGGTAGGTGCGAAAAGTAACTGACTCTTCTTCCTGCATGCAGCCCACAGCACCCGCCCTTCGCCTCTTCCTTATCTTTTGTTCCTTCCTCGTATCAGCGCCGAGCGGGGTTCCAAGCCGAGTCTTCTTGTCTGCACGCCACGCTATCTCTAACCTGCCCAGCGCATGGAGGCTGTCCTCCACCTCCACGTACAGTGCGTGTGGAGCCCGAGTCCAAGTCACAGAACTCACCGTCCAATCCTACCGGCAACTCCCCCACCTTTTTTTTGCGTACGGTCCGAATTAAATGACTCCACGCACGCAGTACGTATGCTTTTCGAGTTGCTGTATTTTTCCTGGCGTTGGGGCTATCGGGTTTCGTACGGAACTCGGGCGGGAGGAAGTGACTAGATTTTGGGGGGCATTCCCGACCCCAACTAAATTGAAGAATGGGGGCCGGGGGGGTGGGGAGTGGGGAGTGACCGACATATGTACACGATCACAAACTTCATTTCCTTCCCCTTTTCCCGACCAATTTACGACGTAAAACGGAGGACTTCCTTAACTGTCAACAGCAGAGGACAGGAGCCATACTCGCTCGATATAGCGAGTGATTTGCTCCAGAAATTCGGAGTCATGGACGAGTTCCTACGGATATCCCCTAAGAACCCAGAAACAAGGACTGAACGACAATGGATGGATGGATAAGACGGAACAATGAGGACGAGGAAACCCTCAACAGACGAAAAAAGCTGACTCCAAGGCAAAGGAAGATCCATCGAAAGTTTTATTGCACTTTTTATCTCCAGGCGTCTGGAGGAGGGCCCCTCAGGCTGGGCCTCCGCTCCAGCAGGAAGCGGGCTTCCTCCGGAGGGGGCGGGGAAGCCGACCTCAGTCGTCCTCCTCCTCCTTCGCCTCCTCCTCCGAGGTTCCCCAGTCTGCCAAGAGTGGGGTGTACCCTCTCCCTCTCCAGGCTGGAGCGCCGCCTCGGAGGAAGTCCCTCGGGAGAAAAGGGGCGGCCTTGATGGCGATGACGCCGGGAAACAGAGGAGGAGATGTTGCCGCCAACTGCCTACGGTAAGTGATGACAACGCAGCCGTGCTCAGAAATGAACGAGTGACTCGGTGCAAAATGCAAAAAAGGAAAAAAAATCGTTATATGCAGCAGGCATAAAAAACCAAAATGATTTCACGCTTCAGCGAAAACAAAATACACTGTCCTAATCTACACAGCTTTTGAATAAGTTCCTTTTCGTCCTACCTCGTCTGACTGATCGTCCTCGTCCTCCTGAGCCCCGTTCTCCCCCGGGTTCCTCGACTCCCCCTGGACCTCGTGCTGCTGCTGCTCGTCGGCAAAGTGGTGGGCGTCCCCGTTGGTGGGCGGCGGAGGCTGCTGCTCCGGGGCTCCGGCCTCCTGCGCCTCCGGCGAGGTGGCTGCTTCGTCATCGGGTTTCCCGCCTGGGCGGCCGGAGGCGCCGAAGAGCTTGTGGGCCTTGGCCTTGAGCTCCTTGGGGTGGGGCGTCTTTTGCCGGACGAAGTTGGTCTGAGGAAAAAAGAGGGCCGTCCTAACCGGCTCACACACATTCTTCCTTCCTTCATTCCTCGTACCTCTCTTTCCAGGTCGTCGTCGTCCTCTGGCGTCTCGAAGGTGATGGCGGACTGCCTGTTCCTGACGGGCACCTCGTCGTCGCCGTCTCTGACGCCGCCGTAGTCGTCGTACCCGGTGGAGGAGGCGAAGTCGCCGCCGAACCCGGAGTGCATGGACGGAAGACCTGAGCAATAGAAGCGAAAAGTCAATTTCAAGCCATCAAAAAATGAAAAAAGAAGAAACAGACTCCCCAACAGGAAAGAGATGCCGAAGAGATAAGTATGGGTACGGATTAGGGGCAAGACGAACAGCGATACGAGACTGACAGGGATGCCGAGTACCGTGAGATCCGCCTCCAAAGTCAGAGGGGCGGGGCAGGAGCGCGCCGGAATGGCGTCCCAATCCGAAAGAATGCACTGTGCCCAAGAAAGACCCTCTCAGAAAACAATTTCAAAGGTTCGATAGTAACAGTGCCAAAAGGTGTAAAGGAGTATCTACGCAAGGTGAGGGAAGAAGTACTATGACGAGAAGTTGTCCAAACTTTACTCACCCATGTGCTCGTCGTTCTCGTGCTGGAACTCCAATTGCGGGAGGAGGAAGCAGGTGAGCACCTGTTCGCCCGTGTTCTCGTCGTAGTCCGTCTGGAAGTTGAGCATGGGCTTGGCCTGGTTCTCCGCCAGCCACAGCGCCTTCAGGTTCAGGTTGGTCAGGGTGAAGGGCAGGTGCGGCAGGCGGTTCCCGGACACGTCCAGGACGTGAAGCTCGGCGCAGGTGCCGATCTCGTGCGGGAGGAAAGTCAGCAGGTTGTCACGCAGCGACAGGACGCCCAGGTTCACCAGGTTGCCCACCTGGGGCGGCAGGTACTCTAGGCGGTTGCGGTCGGCGTTGAAGTTGGTCAGTTGAACCAGGTTCCCGATCGACCCGGGGAGCTCCGAGAGATAGTTTTCAGTCAGGATGAGCTCCTGGAGGGACGTGCACCTGCCGATGTTTTCGTTCAGCACCGACAGCCTGTTCTGGTCCACCTTGAGGATGGATATCTTGGACAGGTTTCCGATGGACAGCGGCAGCCGCTCGACGCCGTTCTGGCTGAGGTGTAGGTCGGTGAGGCTGACCAGCCCCGCCACCTCCTCCGGGATGTCCTCCAGCTGGTTCTCAGACACGTCCAGCACTGTCAGCGCACCCAGCTGGCCAATCTCCGGCGGGAGGTGCTGAAGCTGGTTGTGGTCCAGCCACAGCTCCGTCAGGGAAGGCAGGCACCCGATGTAGGCCGGCTGCAGGGAAGAAAAGAAGGAAGGAAGTGAGCGACACGAGTCTCTAGGGATTTTTTCCTTTTCTCGGTAGCTTACCAGTTCCTTTATCTCGTTATCTCCGAGGTCCAGCCTCTCTAGTTTCGTCAGCATTGGGAGAGTCTCCGGGAGACAGTGGATGAGGTTCTCTCGTAGTTCCAGGGAGGTCAGGTTTTCCAGACTGCATAAGAAATAAACTTGTGATATGATGTTCTAAAGATTGTGCTGCTATACTGTACCTTCCGAAGTCCTGGGGCAGATCCGTGAGAGACATATCGTTCAAGCCCAACACCGTCAAGTTCTTCAGGTGTGTTATCCCCTGGGGCAACCTAAAAAAAGCAAAAAAAAGTTCCAGGGTAGTTTCCCTTTTTCACGAGAACTTCTTTAGCTTCGGGCTCTCACCTGGGAATCGGATTGGACGAGAAGTCTGCGACCTGAAGAGCCTGGCATCCCTTAATGTTCTCCGGAATATCCGGAATATCTAAAAGAAGGGATCAAAATGCGATAGTTTGAAATAGCGTGGTAATTTCGTTTCCCTAAATTAAAAAGGACAT
>JAAUYJ010212657.1_pt1 | contig 20754 bp, 15 predicted proteins | sample 7278031 | NCBI WGS metagenome assembly JAAUYJ01 (sample SAMN14350222, study PRJNA611818) | marine sediment metagenome | isolation source: surface marine sediment (1.8m) | place: French Polynesia: Moorea | collected 2018-08 | reverse complement strand
TTGCTGATTTGGGGTATGATTTATATTTATTAGCGATCGCGCTCACTATTAAATAGTAAGTATTCTAGATTGTTGAGTTTTTATTTTCATACCTTGATTCAGCAACGCCAGAAATCCTAATTTTAGTTGTGAGATATTTTAGAGTTTGAGAAACCATACTATATAGGAAAAAATCACAATCAAATTTTTACGAATGATTTGGTATTGCTAGATTTATTTAGCTAGAGCTTCCTGGTTCGCTATTCAACTTCTTGATGAAAAATTTCCTCATAGTTTGTTGGTTAATTTTTATATAGCAATCCTAAATTATTTGTCACAAATCAAAAAATAGATGAAAATCCTGAAACTCTTACCTCTGTTCCCTGTTCCCTTTTTCTAAGATATTTTTTTCACAACTACGCAGAGGAATCCTATATATTAATTTTAGAATTTTATAAAATTCTAAAATTTATAACCAGTAAATCTCTAGGGTAGAAATAGATCATAATGATTTTTTAGTTTAAAAATTACCTCTATTAAAGTTAAATAAATTTGAAATTATAAAATTTAGCTATACCGAAATATAAATCTAGTCAGCTTGCAATAAAATTATCAAAACAAAAAAATTAGTAATAAGCAATATATTCTATGGAAAAATGGTAGTATTAATATCTTAATAAATAAATATTCTTAATTAAATGCTGTGATCTATTCATTACAGTATTAAATATTTATAGTGAAATAATCATAAATTCAGCATCATGAATTCAAATATTAAGTTTGTCTGATCATAACTAAGGTCATAAAAATGGTCAATAGAAGTCTCCTGGAAAAAATTAGTAAACTCCTAGCTCTTGCCAATTCACCTAATGAAAATGAAGCTGCACTGGCTGCCGAAAAAGCAGCAGAATTATTAGCTAAACATAATTTATGTATAGCAGATTTAGGAGAAGACCAGGATGAAGACATTACTAAAGGTATTATTGATAAAACCGGTCGCTATGTAACTTGGAAAATGTGGATTTTAGCAGGTATTGCCAGTGCTAATGGTTGTCAAGCTATGCGTTCTACTTATACAGGTGAGATGAGATTAGTAGGAACAGAAACTAATATTATGGTTTCTAAATATCTTTATCAATATTTAACTACAGTGGTGGATAAATTAGTAAAACAACATAGAGGTAAAGGTAGATCTTTTATTCACGGTTTTCGGGTGGGATGTGCAACTCGATTAAGACAAAGATTAGAAAATAGGCGAAAACAGATGGAAGAAAAAGGTTTAGTTGATGACAGTAGTGATGAGTCAACATCTGCTATAGTAGTTCGCTCTATGTTTGAAAAAAATACTTTAGCTATAGAAAGATATTTACAGCAAGAAGGTGTTAAGTGTAAAACGCAAAAATCTGCAGAAATTAGTAGTGACTTAGGTTTTTCTTTTGGATATATTGCAGGTGATAAAATTAGTTTAAATTATCTCAATCAGAAATTAAAAAAAGGTACATTTATGGAGCAATTAACTGGCAACTAAAAATTGTAAAAATTTTTGTATAATGATTCTTTGATTAATAATTATAGCAAAGTAATTCTCTAAAATATTCCAAGAGTAGTATTCCGAAGCTAATAGCTGAAAGCTGACTGCTGTTGGCACAGCATTGCGCAGGAAATGCTTACAAAAACACATATAAGAAAAATGGCCATTGCTAGGTATTAAACCGGGAGATTGACTAGATAATAATTTTTTGATTAAGATGTTAAAACAAAATATCTATAAGTAGATAATCAAGAAATTTATTATATATCAAATAATATATGTAAAACCACATAATACTTAAGTGACAAATTAATCTCTAAGTAATTATTAATATGAGATAAGAATCAAGAAAAAAAGATTAAATACACTTGATATTAACCGTTATAAGTGCTAAAGTTAATGAGTGAAGATTTTCAATAGTATGGAGAAGATGGCTAAAACGACAGCAGAAAAATCAAGTGCTCCACTGACCGGTAAAGCATTGTTAAAAAAAGTCAAAGAACTTTCCCACTTATCAAGAAAAGATACTGCAATTGCTTGTGGATATTATTCAACTTCAAAAGATCAGCAGAAACGAGTCAACCTGACAAAATTTTATGATGCAGTTCTAAAGGCGAAGGGAGTACCTTTAGATGATAACGGTGTTAAAGATGGAAGAGGGCGTGCTGCTACTTATCGTGCTTGTGTTCATAAAAATGGACAATTAGTCATAGGGGCTAACTATACACAAGAAATGGGATTAAAACCAGGAGATGAATTTGTAATTCAGTTAGGACACAAACATATTCATCTGAGACAAATTAATTTAGAAGTAGAAACAGAAGATGATAATAACGAGGAGGAGTAGATAAATTAGGTAGCGATCGCAGTTATCTGTAATTTTCCTAATAGAGCTAATATAGATATTTCAAAAAGCCAAAAGTAACCTAGTTGTTTAGAGGTTGAAGTAAAATTTTTGGTAATCAAAAATTTTGGAGGAAAAAATTTACATAGCTGCTTAGAGATAGAAAGGAAAATATTTAGTGAACCCACCTTTACTAGTAGATTTTGGTGGGAACATTATTTTCTATAAATGGTGATTTCCATGCAGATGATTTCCATCAATATCGAAAGATTAAAAAAGCTACTGTAAACAAGATTTATATAGTAATGTAAGCATTCAGCTATTAGCAGTCAGCCCTTCCCTGGGGGATGCTACGCTTGCCAGCTAATAAAATATTTACCTAAATAGTTAAAGTTAGCTGATGATGTCCGCTGTTACCCAGACTTTTTATTATGGCACTACTTCAATCTTAATTCATCCTCACAAATGCCAAAAACGAGGAACGCTGAAAGCTGATAGTTGAGGGCTGAATGCTTACATAGTAATCAGGAATCAAATTTGAGAAACTGATTGTTAAAGATGGCTTGATTTATCAGAAAATGCAGTATATATTTCTTTTAACTTATTCCTGATTGCTATACCTATGGTTGACAAGCAAAGGTTAGTTCAATAATTAAGCTGATTTTTATTTGTGACTATAATAATTTAAATTATAGGGGTTTTCGGTCTGGTGAGTTACATCAACGATCCCCCTAAATCCCCCTTGAGAAGGGGGACTTCCAGTTCCCCCCGTACATCCCCCTCCTGTCCCCCTTAGAAAGGGGGAAGCCAAAGGATGCTTCGCTGAAGGAGGGGAAGCCAGAGGATGCTGCGCTTTTTGTTAAACGGGGGTTAGGGGGGATATCCAGCCCTGTACCTCACTAACCTGGGAAATGCTATATTAAAAAGAAAATTATTATATTCTGACTTTTTTATTGGGGAAAACAACCAAAATAAATATTCAGGTAAAAAACATCAATAACATATATAGCATTCCTATTTTGGTAGTGAAAAAAATATCCTAGAAAAAGGTAACAGGAAACCAGAGTCAAAGTTTTAGGATTTTTATCTATTTTTTTCATTTGTTACAAATAATCTAGGATTGCTATAGTCAATTCCAAATAATTATATTAGTAATCTCAAGTGTAGTTCTATTAAATGGAATAATAAATATCTCAATATTGTAAATAGTTTCTAGTTGCAAAATTATCTAGAAGGGGAATTATTATGTAATAATAATCAAAAATTTTTATCAAAATATTAAGACATGATGTCATTAACAGAACAAATACTCTCGCAAATTCCAGGAAATCCCTTAGAAGGTCTGCGACGAGCCGATGGGATGTGGCAAAAACTCCGACAAGACAATACCCCCATTCCTACTACTGTTAAGACAGAAACTTCCTCATTAGAAACTTATGACTGGGATGTGGTAATTTGTGGAGGTACTCTTGGTATACTTATCGGTGCTACCTTAGCGAAAAAAGGTCAGCGGGTGGCCCTATTAGAACGAGGTATTCTCAAAGGTAGAAAACAAGAATGGAATATTTCCCGCAAAGAACTAGACACATTTGTAGAACTAAATCTCCTTTCCCCAGAACAACTAGAAACAGCGATCGCCACCGAATATAACCCGGCCCGCATCAGCTTTCCAGGTACTCCCGACATTTGGGTAAAAGATGTCCTCAATATTGGAGTAGACCCAGTTTATCTACTAGAAACCATCAAACAGCAATTTCTCGAAGCTGGTGGCCAGCTATTTGAAAACACAGCCTACCAAACAGCAACTGTTCATCCAGATGGGGTCAATATCCAGACTAACAATGGTCAATCATTCAAAACCCGATTAGTCCTGGATGCAATGGGGCATTTTTCTCCCATCATCCAACAAGCACGCCAAGGCCAAAAGCCGGATGCCGTGTGCCTAGTAGTCGGTACCTGTGCCACCGGATACCAAGAAAATGAGACAGGGGACATATTCGCCTCATTCACCCCGATAAAAAATCAATGTCAATATTTCTGGGAAGCATTTCCAGCTACAGACGGGCGAACTACTTATCTCTTTACCTACTTAGATGCTCACCCAGAAAGAATTTCCCTCGAATCTTTTTTTGAAGAATATCTGCGCCTATTACCTGAATATCAAAATGTGGAACTCAGCCAACTCCAATTCCAACGGGCCTTATTTGGCTTTTTCCCATGCTATCGTCAAAGTCCCCTGAAAACTCCCTGGAATCGTATTTTGCCAGTGGGCGATAGTAGCGGAAGTCAATCTCCCCTAAGTTTTGGTGGGTTTGGGGCGATGGTACGTCACCTGAAACGTTTGACGATAGGTATTAACGAAGCTCTACAAACGGACAATCTTTCGGCAAATGCTCTAGCAGTTTTACAACCTTATCAACCGAATGTCTCAGTCACCTGGCTATTTCAACGTTCCATGAGTGTAGGGGTAAGGGAAAAAGTTGATCCAAATCAAATAAACCAACTTTTAGCAGGTGTATTTCAGGTTATGGCCCAACAAGGGGAAGCTGTACTTAAACCTTTTTTGCAAGATGTAGTGCAATTTCCTGGCTTGGCACAAACTTTATTCATTACTTCTTTGACTAAACCCAATTTAGTGATCAAAATTATCCCTCAAGTTGGCTTGGGAAATTTGTTAGATTGGATGAGGCACTATTTAAACTTGGGAATTTATAGCCTGTTATATCCCATTGGGGAAGTAATGGAACCTTTAGTTACAAAAATGCCCCAGGCGCGAAAATATTACTATCGTCGTTGGATTGAGCAATGGCAATATGGTTCAGGAGGCGATTATATTGACTAATCTGAGAAATTTGAAAAAATACATCGACAGAAGTTGGATGAAGTCGAGTATTACTTATAAATTTTCTTTGGCTTCAGGGGTACTTTTACTGTTAATTGCTGGAGTGGCGCTGGCAAGTTTTTTTTCCATGAAAGTTGTGCGTAATAAAACTGAGTCAGTCATGGGAACTAGCATCAAAATTCAGCGCTTGGTTTTTCAGATGAATCAAGCTTTGGATAGCGCTCGCAGACAAGAAAGAGAATTTTTTCGGGAATGGCAAACTATAGGTTTAGATACGGCACAGAAAAAATACATTACATCTTTTGATCGAGAGATTAATAATGTATTTAAAATTCGTGAGGAATTGCAAGATTTACTTACTAGCGAACATATTAGCGAAGAGTGGTACAAGTCTCACCCAGATTTAATTGAATATACAGAAAAAATAGAAGAGTATAAAGATAAGTTTAAAGAAGCAGTAAGATTAGTTAGAGATTTGGGAGAAGATTATACTGGTGGTTTCGCACTTACCGATCAAAAAGCAGAATTATTAGGTGAGATTTTACTCTTAGCTGATGACTCCGGGTTAATTTCTTTGTATAACCAAATGTTGGCTGCTGAGAAAGAATATTGGCTGAAAAGTAACCCCGAAAAAAAGCAATCTTTAAATCAAAAAATCGAAAATCTCAAAGTGGCAATTAGGGAATCACAATTTCTAGACGATGAACAAAAGGATACTGCATTTAGGTTTTTAAATAGTTATCAGCTTCAAGCAAAAGAAAGTTCTCAAAATGCTCAAAACATTAATGATATTAGCGATGATTTTGACAGACAAACAACAATTATTTGTAACAAATTATTTAATATTGCTGCTCAAGAGGTAGAAGAGGCAAGTTTTTATATTGAAAATACAAGTAAAAAGATGAGCTTATTTTTGCTATTAGCTGTCTTCGCAACTTTAGGATTAGGATTGGTAATTACTAATTTATTTAAGTCGGCTTTGGAGCAGTTACAAGGAGAACAGGAAAAATCAGAAAAACTATTACTAAATGTTTTGCCAAAGCCAATAGCAGAACGCTTAAAAGATCGAAACGGTATTATTGCTGATAGTTTTGAAGAGGTGACAGTATTATTTGCAGATATTGCTGGTTTTACTCAGCTTTCTACTACTGTTTCTCCCACAATATTAGTGCAGTTATTAAATGAAATTTTTTCTGAGTTTGATGAATTAGCTGCTATCTATAACTTGGAAAAAATTAAGACTATTGGTGATGCTTATATGGTGGTCGGGGGTTTACCTGAACCAAATATCAATCATGCACAAGCGATCGCTAATATGGCTTTGGATATGCAGGATGTTATTCGTAATTTTAATCAAAAAAATAATAGTTCTTTAAACATGAGAATTGGACTAAATAGTGGTCCGGTAGTTGCTGGAGTTATTGGGACTAAAAAATTTATTTATGATTTGTGGGGAGATACTGTTAATATTGCTAGTCGAATGGAATCTCATGGCATTATCGGTGAAATTCAAGTAACAGAAGATACTTATGTTTTATTAAAAGATAAATATTTATTAGAGGAGCGAGGTATTATTCCTGTGAAAGGTAAGGGTGAAATGTCTACTTATTTACTAAAAGGTAGAAATCTTAATCAGGACAGTTTGACTGAAGAGAATCAAGAAATAATGGTAAAAATTATTTAGGGTTTGCTGATTAAATCCAAAAGCCTTTATCTGTAAAGACTTTAGCCTGATTTTGTGCCAAAAAAGTACAAGCTTTTTGTTCCCATGAGCTGAAAAAGTGAGGATTTTGGGCAGACAAGGACGAAAAATTTGAAGGATAATTGTTCCGACTACATCCTCTATAAATCCTATTTCTCCTGACTCTTGACTCCTGACTCCTACCCTCCACCAAAATACTTTTTCAGCAAACCCTAAATAGGCAAATAAAGAGATTTATTAATACCAGTTTGAAAAAATCTTGTCCTCGCGGAGGCGGGGGGATGTTATACCAAATTGATCAATGTTTGCTACAAATAATCATAGTTGTTTCTAGTAGTCAGTAGAGATAGCTTATTCATCCTTTTTTCCTCTGAAATAATTTTTTTTTATCAAAGATATATCTGAGTTTAAATATTTTAGTTGACCCAATTATTTGTAACATTCTTTTTGAAAAATGGTATTACAAATAAATTGGATAATTGAAAAACATAATTTAGCTATAAATACCTGATTAAAATTTATTCCCTACCTGCGACCTACCACCTACCACCTACCACCTAAAACCTAGAAATTTTTTGGTAGCAAATATTTGTCAAATTGGTATAACACTGCTAATTTCTACTTATTAATCAAAACATCAACAACTTTGTTAAGCTCCACAGAATGAGAAGCCTTAAAAAGCACCCGATCGCCTGATTCTAAAAACTCCTCTAAATGCTTTGCTAATTTCTGATGAGCATCTTCAGAAGCAATATTTTCTACCTCTATAAACTGCAAACCAGCAGCACCCATAGACATTGCATGTGCTTCCTCAAAATCTGCCAAAATAAATAAACCATCCAGATTCAAATTCCGCACAACATTACCAACTTGTTCATGAAATAAAACTGATTTATCTCCTAATTCTTTCATCGTTCCCAAAACAGCAATATGACGCTTACCAGAAGTTTCAGCTAACAAATTTAAAGCCGCAATCATCGACTCTAATCCTGCATTATAAGTTTCATCTAAAATCACAATATCATTATTTAATTCATAACGTCGCGCTCTACCTTCTGGCAACTGGATTGATAAATTTTTCATTAAAGGTTGAAACAAACTAGCTGCCGAAATATCTTTTCCATGAATAACCTTAAATACTGCCAAAGCTGCCAAATAATTAGAAGCATTATGACTACCAGGTAAAGGCAAAGGTAAATCCACACCCTCAACATTTATAGTTTTAGAATCAACTAAATTCCCTTGTAAATCACCACCTTCCAAACCATAAGTAAAAGTTTCTCCCGACCAAACTGTAGCTGCTGTTTCCATCAATCTACAATTATCATAATTAAGAATAGCAATACTATTAGAAAACATTTCCGCCAGTAATTCACACTTAGCTTTAGCGATCGCCTCAACAGAACCCAAACGGCCAATATGAGCAGTACCAACATTAGTAATTAAACCAATTGTCGGATTGGCAATATGGGTTAATTCTGCTATTTCTCCAGGACCACGCATCGCCATTTCTACAACAGCATAATCATCATCAGATGAGAGTCGTAGTAAAGTTTTAGGTACACCTATTTCATTGTTATAATTAGCCTCAGTTTTTAGAACTTGACCCTGAGTAGACAACACTGTAGAAATCAATTCTTTAGTAGTAGTTTTACCCACTGAACCTGTGATTCCAATTACAGGAATATCAAACCTATCTCGCCACCAACGAGCAATTATTTGGTAAGCTTTTAAGGTATTTTCTACCAGTAATATCGGTACATTATATAACTCTTGTTTAACCTCAGCATTTGGGGTATATTCTTGTTCAACAATCACACAAGCAGCTCCTTTTAGAATTGCTTCTTGCACAAATTTATGGCCATCAAACTTTTCACCTCGTAATGCCAGAAATCCTTCACCAGATTGTAAGTTACGAGTGTCAGTGTTTATACCTGTAATTAATCTTTTTTCAGGAGTATGTAAACTTGTAAGTGGTTTAGCATTCAATACTGTAGTCAATTGGGATAGTGTAATCTGACAAACCATAACTATTGGCAGTCCTACTCAAATATGTGTAATAATTATATAAGAGTGTCTGTTATTATTGAACCCCCTTTTATTCCTTAGTCCTAAACATACTAACTAGTAAAACCAAAACCTGTAAATCACATTTAGTAATACAGATTAATCAGGAGTAAAAAGTGAAAATTTGATCTCTACTGAATTAGGCGGTGAAATATCCTGTTTGTCTATATCTTTAATAGAATAGATAGACATTAGAATTATGCTGTGATAAAAAACATAATTTAGAATTATTTTTTATGATCAAGATTGTTTCCTGATCTAGACAAAAATACATATTTTTTGTCAAAAGAAAAAACTGCAGAGATGACTGATAACTAAACCCAAAAGAAGATGAAAAACTTTGATATAAATGCTACAAACAAAAGAATAATTGTTGGCATTGAAACCTTTAATAGTTCTGTAGTGTATCAAAATTTTTCCATATTAACAGTGCAAAAAGATATATTCTCGGTTTTGGTGACTAAACTATAAAGATGTGCCAATACATACTATTGTCTTCAGAGATAAAAAAATTCATCAAAACTTCATCAAAAATCTCTAAATATTTAAGATAATTATTTGGGGATGTACCAATACATACCATTGTCTTCAGAGATGAAAAAAATTCATCAAAACTTCATCAAAAATCTCTAAATATTTAAGATAATTATTTGGGTAGGAGTAAAAAACTTGAATAATCTTTATAAAATCTTCATACTAAGTACCTTGACACTTGAAGCTCAAGAAGTCAACCAGTTTAAGTCTAGACAAAAAATTAATAAGGTTAATAGCTGTCTCCTTGAAAAATCAGACAGATAAATTTTTGGTAACCATTCAGCCCTTAGCTATCAGCTTTCAGCCTTCCTAGTTTTTTGCATTTGGAGGATGAATTAAGATTGAAGTAGTGCCATAATAAAAAGTCTGGGTAACAGCGGACATCATCAGCTAACTTTAACTATTTAGGTAAATATTTGATTGCTGTTTGCGTAGCATCCCGCAGGGAAGTGCTGACTGCTAATAGCTGAATGCTGACGATTTTTGAATACTAGATAATGCGATTTACTTCTACAGCAAATTGCATTTGAACAAAAAAACTATAAAGCGAGGAAATTTAAAGTGAAAAATTTAATAGATGTGCATCAGAAACACCATTCTCAAGATGAGCAGGAGATTTACAACCATTTCCTACAATTAGTAGAAATAGAATCTTCTGAAGGAATGATTGAAAGGTTTAGGATGTTATTTCTTAAAAGTTCTGGATATCCTGACTCAGAAGTAGCTGAATCATTGGAGAGAATTATAGCTTTGCCACAAGTAGAACAGGAATTTAACTTTCTGCTCAATCGTTGCTGTCATATAGTGATAAATAGAAAGCAACCTTATAACTATAAAAAAGATGTATTACTAGATTTGATTAAGCTATTTGATGAAATACCAAAGAAACAAGAACTACCTTATTATGCGACTCGTACTGGAAAGCGGTTATCTGAACTAGTTATCAATTTTACGAAAAGTGAGCAATATTTAACTCTCAAACGTTTAGCAGAATTGATGAATCAAGGTTCAGCAAGCTACAGTAACAGTAATAGTGCTTTAGCTCAACCGCTAAGAACTTTAATTCCTCGCTACCCTTACCTCTACCAACATTGTTTAGTAAGTTCAGATAGTAGTTATGAACACCAGCAAGCTATTAGGAAAATTCAAAAACAGAAACAGAGAAAATTTGAAATAGACTTATCACATTATGTGACTCATCAAATCCGAAGAGGAACTATAACTGATACAAATAATTCAGATGTGTCAGATTTTAATAGGGGATATAAACAACAATTAAAAAATCCCACTCTCTTAAACGATCGCGACTTACTATCTGCAATTAAACAGTTTGTAGGCAAAGTTGAATGTGGGGATAACTACCGAGATTACGCAAAAAGTTTTCTGAATCATGCCAGACAGCCCCAATCTTATCGTTGTTTTAAAGAAAGTTTTTATGAATACTTAAGTACATCTTTTGATGTAGATTCAAGGTATATTAAGTATCAATTTAAAGACAAACTATACAAACAACTTCAGAAGACAATGGTTCACAGTGATGACAAACAGTTTAATGACTTTTTACTAATGAGAACCTGTAACCAGATGTTAGGGTTTTTGGTAGTAGAAAGTATGCAAAAACCACAGCATTTTATATTGATTAATCTGCTGTCAAATATGGGAACAACAAGCACTATTGGCCTACTATTGAAAATAGTTCTGGTTTGCTACAGAGTTAAGCCATACTTAGAAAAACGCTTTGCCATACTATTTAATCATTACGAATCATCTACTAGAGAAGTTGTCATGTGGTTAGTCAAAGCTCTCGAAAATATGCAAGTGGCCTTGAGTACCAACTTTGGTAGAGTTGACTTATCCTTTATTCGCTAGATTTAAAGTTGTAAGTTTTCATAACCACTTAGGTGAATAAAGCTTTGGTCAGAATATTACCATTTCCAGATGTCTGAAGTGTCACTTCAAACATGACTGTGATTCAATACTTGCAAACTTGACAAAATATTTGCTAGGATAGTGTTTATAGTTATATTATAAATACATCTAAAAATGTACCAAACATAACAATATTCAATAGTTTAGTTGCTAAACAGTAAAATCCTAATAATTCAATCACTACCTTAGCTAGTGGCTATAGGTAAATCACTAAAACATTAAATCATGTAGGTTGAAGAAAAAAAGGGAAGAAAAATGACCCAAGTTTTACTCAGCGACAACGAAGGAATAGAGTCAGCACTGCGCCGATTCAAGCGTCAAGTTTCTAAAGCTGGTATATTGGCAGATTTTAAAAAACGCCGATTCTTTGAAACTCCTCAAGAAAAACGTAAACAAAAAGCTGTGACTGCACGACGAAAGAAACGGTTATATTGAAATGGTGAATTGACTGAAAAAGAGGATTCAGTTAAATATTAGTAACTATAAGCTGATTTTTTTCTAATCTGATAAAATCCAGCTACTAACTTATATTATTGATGTAAATGATTTAAAAATCAACTTTGATTTACTGATTTTTATGATTATGATCAAGGCTTCCATAATACAGCGCTTCCCGTTGCCCGTGAGGTACACCCCGGAGAGGGCAAGATGCCGACACTACAATATTTTCATCAATTACAATGTACATCATTTCTCCAAAATTTGCTGCATATACCATTATTCATAAAATATTGCTACATTACTTAATTATAGGTATTAGGTAGTAGGTGTTAGGTAGAAATAAATAGTTTTTCCAGTATTGAATAAGGTTTGATTTTTGTTCTGCTAATATACGAAAACTAGTGAACTAAATTTACATCGAATAGGCTATATAACTCAACCTTATTCAAAAACCTTCATTTAACCTATAATCTTTTTTTGCTGATTACCTATGAATCTTGACCAAGAACTAGAAAACACAATACTAAGTTTTGCAGATATTCAAGCAGAACTTAACATCCGCCATGCCAAAGACGCTTTACAAGACATCGTAACTAACCTAGACTTAACCACCGAAGAAAGAGCCGGATTAGATACAGAAATAGCCGGGTTAGAATCAATGTTAAAAAAGTTAGAAAAAGCCTCTATTCACATTGCCGTATTTGGCATGGTTGGAAGAGGTAAATCTTCAGTTCTTAATGCCTTATTTGGTGAAAAAGTATTTGAAACAGGCCCAATTCATGGCGTCACTAGAACCACAGAAATTAGACAATGGCAATTAGGAAAAGATAACTTAGAAGAAAAAAAATCTTCATCTGATACTGCTCTAATTTCCTACAGAATATCTCAAGTTGAACTGATTGATACCCCAGGAATAGATGAAGTAGACGGAGAAACTCGTGAACTAATGGCCCGACAGGTAGCAAAACAGGCAGACTTACTCCTGTTTATTGTTGCAGGAGATATTACTCAAGTAGAATATGAAGCTCTTTCCCATTTACGAGATGCTGGTAAACCCATTTTGTTGGTATTTAACAAAATAGACCAATATCCAGAAGCAGATAGACTAGCCATATACAATAAAATTCGAGATGAACGAGTCCGTGAGTTAGTATCACCAAAGGAAATAGTTATGGCAGCAGCTCACCCACTCGTAGCTAAAGCATTGCGACGCTCTGATGGCAGTGTAGCTATAGAAATGGACCGCGGAGAACCTCAAGTAGACGATTTAAAACTAAAAATATTAGAAATTTTAGACAAAGAGGGTAAATCTTTAGTAGCTCTAAATAGTATGCTCTATGCTAATGATGTAAATGAGCAGTTGGTGCGCCGAAAAATGGAAATTCGTGATCGAAGTGCCAATCAGGTAATCTGGAGGGCGGTAATGATCAAGGCAATGGCGATCGCTCTTAACCCTGTAACTGTTTTAGATATTCTCAGTGGTGCTGGCGTTGACGTGGCAATGATATTGACTTTATCAAAACTTTATGGTATAGAAATGACTCAATCAGGAGCAGTAGATCTCCTACAAAAGATTGCAATTAGTATGGGAGGAATTAGTGCCAGTGAATTAGTCGCAAATATGGGACTAAGTTCTGTGAAAGGATTATTAGGTTTGGCAGCTCCAGCAACTGGTGGGTTATCTTTAGTGCCTTACTTATCTGTAGCAGTCACTCAAGCAGCAGTGGGAGGTTTATCGTCTTATGGAATCGGACAAGTAACGAAAACTTACCTTGCTAATGGTGCATCCTGGGGCGAAGATGGGCCAAAAGCTGTGGTCAATCATATTTTGGCTTCTTTGGATGAGACTTCGATTATGGGTCGAATTAAGGAAGAGTTACTAGAAAAGCTAAATCACCAAAATCTTAGCAATCCAAAGCAGCAAAATTAAGTTCAATCAAATAATCAATAAAAACAGTTGGGTGATGGTATGAAGCTTGATTTAATTAAGTAAAAAAATTAGCAGTTTGAAATAAATTTTAAGTATAATTAACTCAAGATAATAATAGTCTTTATTCTCATATTTTTAGCTTTTAGAAGTCAAAAGCTTGCACTTTTTTGAAATCGAAACTGGTATAGCCTTTATCTGCCAATGGTATTATATTTAATGAAAATCAAGTCATAATTAACAGGGGGAATATATCATCCACACTATAGAATATAGCAGTGACTCCAAAATTCCCCCTCAGACTCTTGAATTTTCAGTAATGTAATAAACAAGTTAAATCAACATCAGCAGTAGAAGCTACGGTCTCAGAAAATTCTCCACTTAACTACTCCAATTAACTAAGAGAATCTGAATACCGAAAAATAGTCGATTTATTGTTTGTTCTTGAAGTTTGCTAGCCACTCTTGAATCTGAGAAGAGGCAATATCCCGTCCTCCTAAACCAAAAGCTAAAGCGATCGCTACTGCCATTGCCCCCATAAATAGTCCAAAAGCTAAATTGACAATGCTAGGAGCAATTCCCATTTGTTGCAGAGCCATAGCCGAGACTAATACAATAATCCCAATTCGAGCCAGTTGACCCAAAAGTCGAGCTTGGGAATTCCCAGAACTGGTGATTAAGTTATAAGCAAGATTAGCCAAGTACAAACCTATAGCTAACACAACCAAACCATAAAGAACTCGACCTGCAATATAAATTACGACATTGACAATTAAAGTCAAAGCCTCAAGTTCCATAATTTGCGTAGCAGAAACTGTGGCAAATAGGATAATACCGATGAAAGCCACAATACCAGCAATTTCTGATGGAGTCTTACTAACAGGTTTGTCCTGAATTAAAGTTGCATTTGGGTCGGTAGATGGAGATGCTGCTGGAGTTGAACTTAGACCAAGCCAATTGAAAAGGTTGTTAAAACCAATACCAGTCAGGAGACGAGTAATTAGATCGCTAACAAATCGTCCAACAAAGTAAGCAACTACCAAAACCACACCAGCAGCAAATAGCTTGGGAATAAATGTGAGAATATCATTGAGCATAGCCACTGCTGGTACAGTAATGGCCTCAATATTCAAAGCACCCAGAGCTGCGATGGCAACTGGAATTAATATCAATACATAGACAACTGTGCCAATGATCGAAGAAAGATTTTGACTCCCAGTAGTTTGACTCATGCCAAACTGACTACCCATTTGGTCTATTCCTGTAGCAGCCAAAAGATTAGTCACAACTTTCTTGACCACAGTGGCCAGTAACCAACCCACTCCAGCTAGAATAACCGCCTTGAGAATCCGAGGAAGGGCTCCCAAGATTTGGTCAACCATGTTCTGAACTGGTTGTAATGCAAGCTGTAGTTGTAAAGCTTCCAGGATTGGTGGTAAAAATAGCAGGAATATTAACCAGTAAATAGCAGTAGCGATTGTCTCGCCTACCTCCATTTGACTTTCTGTGTCCCCGCTGACTTGATGATTAAGGCGATCGTCCAAGCCAAAAGCATTAAATGCTTTGCTTACTGCTAACTTAGCTATAGTTGCGACTAGCCAAGCAATACCTACCCAAATTAAAGCAGCAGCTATATTTGGTAAATAGCTAGTTATTTCTGTGAGGAAGGCATTGAGAGGTTGAGAAACTGCGGTGAGCTGAAGCTTGTCAAAGAAAGCTATCAGAACAAAGATCATGATGATCCAAAATACCAAAGAAGAAATCCATTTCTCCACAGGTAAATTCTGAGCTTGGTCCTGACTGCCAGTCACCCAACCAGCAATTTTATTATCTATATTAGTCTTCTTGAATAGTCCTCCAATTATGCCGGAGAAAAATGCAGCTAGCACCCAGCCTACAATAAGAATCGCAAAAGCGATACCTACGTCTATAAGTTTGGCCTGAGTAACATTCTGGGACAACTGATTTAAGGGATTAGCTTCAGCCTGTGCCAAAATATCGGAGGCCAATATCAAATTAGCCATTGGCTCCCTAAAGTTGATTGATTGTGTAATACTTTGCCAAGTGCCATTCATGGTTTTCTTGAATGAATTATGAGCTTTAACTAGCAACCTAATAGGATTGCCAGTATATGCCTATAGCTTGAAGGTAATCATGTCATTTAGTCAAGTTTTCGAGCAGTCTATTTTAATTCGTGCCAGTGCCACTGTTGTAGAGCGTTGTATTACCGATAACGTGCTGATGCACAAGTGGTTAAATCCGATGCTGCGTTGTGAACCAGTAGGTAATTGGGACATTTCTGTCGGCAGTCGCAGTCGGTTCATCATAAATATTCCTTTTTTGCAACCCTCTCTAGATAGTGTTGTCGCAGAACGAGAACCTGGTTTAGTTGTTTGGGAGTTTCAGGGCTTTTTCCGAGGTCGCGATCGCTGGGAATGTCAACCAAAATCTGATGGTACTCTTTTATTAAATCGTTTTGAGTTTGAAATACCATCACCTTTGATTAGATTTGGTTTCAATCAGTTTGCTGCTTCCTGGACAAAAGCAGATATGGAAGCTCAACTAAGACGTTTGAGGCGAGTCGCAGAGGAACAGTATTATAGTTAAACTAATGGGGTCAGATATGTTGTTTATCTGACCCCTTTTTTTCCAGTCTGTTAATATTAGCTAAATATTAGCTAAAACTGAAAATATTCTGTTATTTATATTTAGGTTTTGCTGATTAAGTCTCAAAGCATTTACAGATAAAGAATCAAGTATTTTTTCCTAGAAAAATGCTGACATTTTTAGCAGAGAAGGTCGGAAAAATTGTCGCTCAATTTTTGCTCCTATTTTTTCTGTAATTGCTGTTGTTTCTAACTACTGACTACTAAACCTCACCCCTATAACTTTTTCAGCCAACCCTATTATTTATTAATATTATTGGCAGAATATTTTTTGTACTTCAGGTTGTGCCTTAACAAAATCTAGTGCATTTTTACCAAAATTTATAACTTCTACAAAAAAGGTTTCAATTCCTTTAGCATCAATCACAATTGTATCAGTCCATTTAAACTGTTGTACCAGTTCTAAAAATGATATTTCTCCATCACCAATAATTTGATTAACCGTAGCAATAATATCATTAGTTATTTGAGAAAGATTACTACCGGGAGCAAAATAGCGACTAAATTCTTCTACAGCCATTTGCCCATAGCGAGATTCTAATAAATTGTTAGCAAAATCAGGATTTACCTGTAGTTTATAACTTAATATATCCTGCACTTTAGCAATATTTTCCGGGGTAGCATTTGCAGTTAAAAAGAGAGATTTTAACTGCTCTGACTGTTCACCAGTATTTGCAAAAGTTACTAAATCAGAAATTGCCAAAGGTATATTAATTGAACCGTAAGTAATTCTAATTTCATCTATAGCATTTGCTGGCTGACCAGTAAATACTAAAATACTCGTAGTAATTACCAAAAATCCTGCCAAATAAAAGTAGAATGACTTTGATATTCCTTGACTCACACTAAACAACTTTTGTATAGAAAATTTATGTAAATGTTTTTTAAATACACCCAAATCTAAAATATTTTTCATTAGTTTGTTCCTCACAAATTAATTTTCACATTTTTACAAGTGATTCTTCTTTTGCTATCTATGTCTGTAATACCTTACATTAAGTTCCCAACATAAATAACTATAATATTCAGTTATAGATTTGAGCTGATTTCAGCTAATAGCTGTCGAATTATGACTGCATCCTCTGCATTAGGAAGATTAACTAGATAACTTTCTAAATCTTCACGAGCTTCTGCCCAACGGTTTAACTGGTAATATAATATACCTCTATCTCGCTGTTCTATAACTGCATCTGGAAATAATAATAAAATTCGATCAATAACTGCAAGAGCTTTTAACCCCTCATTTCGGTTCAAGTAAATTACTTTAAGATTTGTCAACATTCGTACTAAAAATTGCTTATTACTTACCGCTGCTAAAAACTGAGGTTGTAGTTCCACAGGGCGACCATAAAGTTGGGCCAATTTCTCTTGACAATCTTGAGGAAAAAGAATTTCACCTCGGCTAAAAGCATCTACATATATACCTGCTTCCTCAAACTCAGGACGAATTAGAAAGTGTCCAGGCATTCCAATACCTACCATTGGAAAGTTAATTCTTTTCGCAATTTCTAAGTAAACTAAAGATAAAGTAATCGGAATTCCTGTGCGTCTTTCAATTACTTGATTAAGAAAACTATTCCGTGGGTCATAATAGTCTATTGCATTTCCAGTAAAACCTAAATCATCGTAAAGATATTTATTAATACTTTTAATAATTACTAAAGGGTAAGCACTTTCTGGCAAATTTTCTTGAACTTCATCTGCCATTGTATCAAGAGCATTAAGATATTCATCAGGGTCAAATTCTAGTTCATCTTCGAGAGCAATATAAAGGGCTGCTTTTGCTAAATCTATTTTTTCATCAGGTTGATTAATTTCTGAATCAAATAACTGTCGATATTGTGAATAATTCATATTGGTATCTAGTGATAATTAAAATTATTTTTAACTTGGATAAGTAATGAAACATTAACATAAATTTGCGTTAGCTAATCGTCTCACCATAATTTTATCACTATATATTCTTCTAGAGTAGCTATGATAAATTATACCAATTTGATAAATGTCTGCTACAAATAAATTTCTAGGTTTTAGGTGGTAGGTGGTAGGTCTCAGGTAGGGAATAAATTTTAATCAGATATTTATAGCTGAATTATGTTTTTCAATTATCCAATTTATTTGTAGAGCAAGCTTTTTTTAATTGGTATTACTACAAAATCAACACCACAACCTTTGTTAAGAAAGGATTATGAGCATACAAAAAAGCAATGCAAATAAAAAATAATTTTTATTGGGTTAAATCCCTTGCTATTTAAAAGGTTTAAACTAATTTAAAATATATACTAATTGGCTATAACCAGTTGATAAGAGCCTAAATATATAAAACCACCTAACTATGAAACCGTCAATTGAACTCAACTTACCCGAAGCGTTAGAAGCTTACCGTGAAGCGATCGCTAATACCATTAAATCTTATTTAAAAATTGATATTAAACCTAGTTCCACTCAATGGTGGGAAAGTAAATTTGGAGGACTTCCCTATTTACCTCGAACAATTAATTATCCAACTAATAAAAAGGGTGAATATTTAAAATTGTTAGCACAACTTAACTTTTCAGAAATACCTCGGTTAGAAAATTTTCCCACTCAAGGAATTTTACAATTTTATATTGATGGTAACGACCCTAGTTATGGTTTCGATTATGATGTTCCAACTAATCAAGATGGCTTCAAAATTCTATATTTTGAGGAAATTGTCGAAAATGTTAATAATTTAGTAACAGATTTTTATTTTTTAGAAGAGCATCAGGAATATACTCCTATATGGGGTGAGTTTAACTTAAGTTTTACCCATTATTATTCACCTACAAAAATATATAGTGCAGATTTTGAGCGACATTTTCCTAATTTTGATGATGATGGTTTACTAGACATTTACTGCAAATGGTATTCTAAGTATTTTGAAATTGATGGAAATCAGCATCAGGTAGGGGGTTATCCTAATTTTACTCAAGAAGACCCTCGTTTCAATCCTGAATATGAAGACTATATTTTATTATTGCAAATTGTTTCAGATTATGGGAGTTATGGTGAAGCAAATGATATTTGTTGGGGAGATGCAGGAATTGGTAATTTTTTTATTAAACCATCTCAATTAAAAGCGTTAGATTTTTCTCAAGTTCTTTATCATTGGGATTGTCATTAACAACGATAATTTCAGACCTAAAAAATAGTATTGAATCTATTCACTATGACTTTTAATTCCTAGTAAATAACCGAAGTTATTTGCAGTAAAAATTTCTCAGATTGATATTAAAGTAATATAAATGACTGATAACTGATAACTGGTAACTGATAACTGATAACTGATAACTGATTAAATTCCATGACTTTTTCCAATTACCCAATTTCGTCGAAAGAAACGAGCTAAAGCTGATTCTTCTAAAGATAAATAAATTGGTCTACCATGAGGACAAGTACGAGGGTTTCTAGTAAGTTGCCATTTATTTAATAAACTTTGCATTTCTGGTAGGCTTAAAACAGTACCATTTCTAATAGCACTACGACAAGAAGTAGCTACTTTAGCAGATTCTAAATCTCCTCCTTTACTAAGTTCAATTAAAGCTTCAGCACAGTCATTTCTTTTAGCTAACATTGCTGGAGCAGTACGAGCTGCCCAAAGTAAATCTCCGAAGGTTTCTACTTCTATATTTAAGCGTTGAAGTTGTTCTATTTGAGCAGAAGATAAATTATGCAAAATAATCGGAGTTGACAAAGAAATTATTTGCCAAGCATCGCATAATTTTTCATATAAAATTCTTTCATGGGCAATATGTTGTTCTATCAACCAAATGCCACTCGGATGTTCAGCTACTATATAAGTATTGTGTAATTGAGCGATAGCTTTTAATTCTATTAATCCTAATTCTTGATTTTCTTCTTCAGTATTATCTGGGGAAACTTCTATAGATCTACGAGTTTGATAATTGCCTGTATTTTCTGAGACTTTTAAAATTTTTTCCACTCTTTCTGACAAAGGAAATTCTGGCATAATCTCCGAATTAAATTGTAATGCTTTCCCAATCGCTAAATTAATTTGTTGTTGCCAAAAATTCAAATTATCTAGATAAATTTCCGTTTTTGCCGGATGACGATTCCAGTTAATTTGATAGGGGAAAATTTGCAGATGAATAAAACAGATAGGATAGCGATAGCGAGGGCAAGTTCGAGCCAAAGAACTAATAATTTTTTGTTCTAATTCTGGCACTTTTACCACCCTCCCATTAACAGCAACTTTCACCCAATCAGGTCTTCTCCGATGACATCTATCTGGCAAACCTAAAACTAATTCT
>JAAUYJ010026787.1_pt1 | contig 20769 bp, 18 predicted proteins | sample 7278031 | NCBI WGS metagenome assembly JAAUYJ01 (sample SAMN14350222, study PRJNA611818) | marine sediment metagenome | isolation source: surface marine sediment (1.8m) | place: French Polynesia: Moorea | collected 2018-08 | reverse complement strand
TTTCCAGTTAAGTGTTCCCTAAAAGTGGTAAATTTTTGGCTTTCTTCACCCATTGAGATGCACCCATTATATTTTTGATTAACTGAGGAGAATTAATTTATGCCTACAGGATGGAAAAAAGTCATAAATACAGAAGAAACAAAAAGTATAAATTCCAACCAACCTCCCGAACAAACTTCCACTAATAAATCCTCTGAAAAAACATCTGAAATAAATAGAATGGAAATGTTTATTCCAGAAAATCCTCAGAGAAGTTTAGAAAATCTAATTGTTCCCTCAACCGTAAAAAATAGAATTGATACTGCACTGAATAGAATTAAATATCACCACACTTTATATGAACAGTGGAACTTAAAAAGTATAGACCCTCGCGGTCAACGTACCACAATTAATTTATTTGGATTACCAGGTACAGGTAAAACATTTTGTGCAGAAGCTATCGCGCACTTTTTAGGCAAAACAATTATCAAAGTAAACTATGCAGAAATAGAGTCTAAATATGTAGGTGAAACTCCAAAAAATATTACGGCAGCTTTTGACAAAGCTAAAGAAACTGACTCAGTTTTATTCTTTGATGAAGCTGACTCTATCTTGGGAAAAAGATTAACTAATGTCACTCAAAGTTCCGATCATGGAGTTAATGTTAGTCGTTCTGTAATGTTACTTCAGTTAGACAAATTTGATGGAGTAGTAATTTTTGCCACGAACCTCGCAAAAAATTATGATGGTGCATTTGTGCGCCGAATTTTGGCACATATTGAATTTGAATTACCAGACAAAGAATGTCGAATTAAACTATGGAAATATCTACTGCCAAAAGAAGTACCAACCACAGAAGATGTTAATCCAGAATGGTTAGCAAATGAATCAGAAGAACTTGCCGGAGGTGATATTTTAAATGTTGTAATTGCAGCAGCAAGTCGCGCAGTTATGAGAGAAGGAGAAGCTCAAAAAATTTCCCCTTTTGACTTCGCTGAAGAAATCAAATTTGTGCGAGAAGCAAAGACAAAAATCGGTTCTCCTCACTATGAAACTAATCGACAAAAAGCCAAAGTTAAAGAGACAGAAATAGAACGAGGTGATTTATCTCCAGAACTTCAGAGTCGCTACGATGAAGCTATTTCAGAAATAGATAAGTCTGAGGAAAATTCATCAGAAGTAGATTGATAAATACAGCAAATTCCATCTTGCTGAATTACTAGCGCAATACGGTTCAAATAAGCCAAAAATTAATCTAGTAGTGAACCTAAAGATAGGCTTTTCACATCATAAATTTGGCAAACAAATTCTTAACTGAACCGTATTAGGCAAATGTAGGCAAGATATATCCATTACAAAAATCACCTCATTAATATCTGTACTTTATATACCGGGAATTTACTGTAACTCCTGACTTTTCTCTTCCTTCAAAAAATTGGTTATCGCTAACTGAAAATATGTAAAATCTAACCAATCTAATTAAATATATAAATATAAAAAAACTAGAAAATTCATTAGCTTCTTCCTTATTTTTTAAATAATTCCTGTTGCAAACTATAAATTATAGTATCCGGTTCTACCTGAGTCAAAATATCATTAATCACAATATCTTGTCCTAAAGGTCCCCAAGTACAACCCCTTTCCAAATAAACTTTAGCTGCATTACCAATAGCATAAGTTCCATAAGCAGCAATAGAAGCTTGAGTAATAGCTACTCCAGCATAAGAAATAATATCAACTTTTCCTAAACCTAATACTAAGTTACTACCCAAATCTCCCAACAACATACCACCCCCACTCAACATAATTATTTTCCAGAGTTTACTAGCTTCATAACTAGTCATCGGCAAATTATAAAGACGAGCCAAAAAACGAATTAATGCTAAATCTACAAAAGTAGTACCAATTACATCAATAACAGCAATTGGATTAATAGCAATAGCCAAAGCTTTATACTTGGCAAAATTCCAGATTAAATCATCAGCTTCATCTTGTTTAATCTTAATAGTTTTATTGGCAATAGTTAACTCTGCTTCCCTCGCTTGTAACAAAGAGTTTAATGCCAAAAGCGAACGCCCTTCCCGCTGTAAAATTCTGATTATTGTATTTCTTAAATCATCTATTTGAGGTGGAGGAGTTTCCCACTCGTGAGTCACTCTACCATCAGGCCATTCAATTCTTACAGGTATTGGAGCAGGTTCTGCCGCCACCATTATCACTTCTGAGACATAATATATATCCTTTCCATCCGTTCCATCTATTAAATTTTCTGACTTATTCTCAGCAATTTGTTGAAGATTTTGATAAATTTCTTGTCGTTCTGTTTCTGGATATAAATCAATTTTATTAAATACCAAAATCAATGGCTTTTTTGCCTTCCTTAACTCAGACAAAGCATCATATTCTGTACGAGTAATATCCCCAGAAACCACAAACAAAATTAAGTCAGCTTGACGACTAACTTCTTTTGCCATTTCGCCACGGACTTCACCCGCAACTTCATCTAATCCCGGAGTATCTATTAAGTCTACTTTTATTAATTCTGGTTGACTAGAATTAGGATAAATATTAGGTGTCCAACGCACAGATCGAGGCCATTGAGTAACTCCATTGAGAGGACCTGTTTCTAATATTTTTTCACCTAATAAAGTATTTAAAACTGCTGATTTTCCCCTACTAACAAGACCAAAAGCAGCAATCCTAATTACTCCTTGGTCTAGTTTATCAATATTAGACTTTAACAAATCTAATTGAGTTTGTAAGGTGGCTGGTAATTCTGGATCGGTTATTTTCTTCCCTACATCTCGAAGGGTAGAATATCTATTTAAAGCTCTACGTAAACTTGCTCGCGCTCGTTTCCAGTGAAGTTGACCTTGTTGACGATCGCTTCCTGTAGTTTGAGTAGATTTTGTTGTTATTTCTGGAGAAATGTTGGAGTTAGTCAAGGTTAAATTTAAAGAAGATAATTCAGGTATATTAGTCTGCAAATAACATTTCCAATATTGTTATTTGCAACAGATTTTTGAGGGTATTTTTCTAATGCTTTGCTGAATTGGATAATCGTTTTTTCTAGTTTATCCTGTCTGAATCAAGCTGCAACAAATATATTATACTAACTCCCAAAAAGAATGCTAGAACTGAGAGATACTTTAACAATTAAGTAATTAGTAAAATTCAACATTTTTTTTGACAATTACTATCTGTTCTTTATATTTTTCTTTGCTTCCCACACCTCCCACACCTCCCACACTTCCCTCTCCCCCAGCCCTATCAAAGATAGCAAAGTTTTTGATAAATGGTATTACAAGAATCAGCATTTGGTTCTATATAAATATATTTTTAGAAACTTTTTCTTGCTGCTTTTATAGCAATCATGAATCGTAACTATTCAGGTTACGGGGTTGACAATATCCTAGATTTATGAGTTTCTAACTCTACGGAAAAATTTTTGTATTAGACTAACACAGTTTACTGGCGAACGCTATCCCAACACAAAATAGTTTTTAACGCAACCCCAAGACCTAAATTCTTACCATGAATCAGATTTGATAATGAAGGTTTTTCTGAAAAGAATACAAGTATCTATCATATTCAAATGATACATTTTTTCTTTCTTATTCTCTGTTCCCTTTTCCCTGTTCCCCGTTACCTAAAAGTCTCCAATATATGACAACTTAAATCATATTGCTATAGTTTTCTTTTTTACACTAAAGATTCAGAGAGTGTTTGTAAACCAAAGATTAAGACGGTCAGAGTGCTTAATGTTCGGTGGGTGGGGTGCGGAAACTTAAATTTTGGCTAGGATTCATAATTATTGGCCCCTAACCCACCCTACGCCTGGATTTAATATTCCTTTTACAAACAGTCTCTCAAGGAAAAGGAAAATTAATAACTTAAAAGTTGTTTTTTTTGATTAGCGTAGATTTCTAACCCTTGTTTTCCTCCGATAACTATATCTAAATATTATTTAGTGGTAATCAGTAGTAATCTAAACACACAAACTTCTCTCTTCCCATCCCTGGGAAAATCTCAAGCAAATTATCTATTAAGACCTCTAGAAAATCGAAGTTAGAGTATAACAACTCATCAAAATTGAACAATTGAAAGTTAGTAAACCTGCCTGACTTCAATAAACTATTATTTTGCCTAATTCTGTAAACTTTCCACCTTTTTACCTTGTGGCAAAATATGACTCGTTACCTGGGAAACAAAAGATTTTAAGAAATTATTTTCTTGAGTTTGCCTAAATACCCTTTGCAGAATTTTTCCTAACTTCTCAACATTTACAGAATTACTATCTGTTTGAGTTGGAAAATATTCTATTAAACTCATACCTGCCACTCTTGTCAAATAAGCAACACTTACAGCTTGCACCACACCACCAGCCACAAAAGTTACACTGTTACTTTTCAAGATAGTAGTTAATGCTTTTGTCGAAAGTTCTACTAAGCCTAATTTAACCATCAACTCTGCTATTCTTCCCGCAACTTGTTTGCCTTGTTCTAAAGAAAACTTTTGCTCATATATCTCACTCAAATCTACTATTAACTGAGCATTAATTGCTGCTGTTGCTAATAAGTCTAAAGCCGGAACTGGATTAGCAAAAGCTGTTGCTGCAGCTATCCATTGATACTGTTCTATAACAGGAATCGCAACCTCTCGTCTCACTTTATGTAACAAACTTTTTGCTTCTAAAGTGACAATTTCTGCTTTTCTTTTAGTCGTTGCCCAAACTAATTGTTGACTTTCATCTACTAATATTTTATTGAGCCTTTCTATCAATCCAGAAATTTCAGGAAGTGGTTGTTCTATAAATTCTTCAATACTGCCATCCGGTTGATATTTTTTCACCTTAACTGAGTTAGGATTAACAGCCGTTCCAACTACATCTTCTGCTGAATTAATATTTGATAATGTCTCTTTTAGTTTCTGTAATATCTGCGGTTTTTGGTCTGGTAAATATTGGTCTTGTTTATTCCAAACAAGGAGAAAACGTTGACCTAGAGATGTTAGTTTTGATAAAGCTTGATACTCTGAATCTATCAAATCACCTGTGGTGATAAATAATATTAGGTCATAAGTTGATAGAGCATTAATTTCATTATTTTCTTGTACTATTTTCGATTCCCGACACCATGATATATCGTTAATTTCTATTTCATCGGATGGAGAAACCCACTGAGTCTTTAATATTTTTGCTAAAGAGGTTTTACCTACTCCGTGACTACCTGTAACTGCAACAGTTAATTTTTGTCTTTGCAGTTCGTCGGTGAGTGTTTTTAATTGTTGCTGTAGTTGGCTAATGGAGATATTAACTTTTGCTTGAGTTTTACTATTTTTTGTTTCTTTTAAAAGCTTATCTATAGTTGTGCTTGATAAAGCGATCGCTTGTTCTGCAGCTTCTTTAGTAGGTGGTGGTGCAATGAGAGTTTGATTTTGAGAAGGTGTAGATTGGGGTTTCTTGAACAGCCATAATCCCACACCAGCAGCCATAATTCCTAGTATACTAACTTCACCTAATTCTGCCATTGAGTTTTGGACAGTATCTAATAACCAGAGAAGTAGAGATAATCCAATTCCCCCTACTAGGATTGGTCGTCGTAATTTAACAGTCATTTTTTTATCCCAGAAAATTACCTTTTTGTTTCAGTTTATCATGTTGAGCTTTTTCTATGTTCTGAGTAAGATAAATTTAATTGATTCCTACTAAACTTTATTCAATTAATGATTGAGGAGTGATAGTGACAGAAAATAACAGACTTTCAGATCAAGCCATTATTTTCATCCCTGGATTTTCTAGTAAAGAACAAGGATATAGTATCAACTTACTGAGTGAAGGTTTTCAAAATTTAGAGGTTTTACAAATTCAAGAATTGGGGAAAGTACAAATTAGCGGTCATACCGGCAGAAAATTTATAATGAATGATGGCAATACCAGCCAAAATCTTGATATTTATGAAGCTTTTTGGCTAGATATCTTTTCTGAAAAGAAACTCAGCAATAATAATTTACAACATAAGTTATTTCATGGATTTTATATGCTGTTATATTGGGTATTTTCTCCTGTATGGAAAAGTTTTTTTTTACTAGTCCTTATCTAACACTCAATCTCATCGCATCTCTATTGTTGTTATTATTATGGTATTCAGGTATTTTACTCTTAGTTATGAAAGCTATTGGGGAAAGTGGTAGTTTCTTTGGGCAACCTTTACCAGCAGAATTGGCAGAATTTATCGGTAAATTGGGTCAAAACATCAGTAGTTTATCTGTTTGGGTAATTGTGAGTATAATTCTTACCTTTTATCCTATAGAACCAATTATTGACATATTTTACTTTGTCACAAAATACTTAATTCTCAATGCTGACGGTATCAATATTAGGAGTAAAATTAGGCATAGAGTAATTCCTGTTATTGATGATGTTTTAGCAAACTACCAACAAGTTACTATTGTATCTCATAGTTTTGGGGTGATTATTGGTACTGATATTTTGGCAGATTATCAAAACAATAAATCGTTAAATTATTTAACATTAGGAGGAGTCTTAAAGATATTATCATATAAATCCCGATGGATTCTAAAAGAAATAGAAAAATGCTGTAATAATCAGATTTTATTGAGTTGGACTGACTATTATTCTCAAAAAGATTGGTTTGCAGCAAAAACTCCTCAGCCAAAAACTACTAATTCTCATTCAATTCAAATCACATCTCATCAAATGCCAATATATTGTTCCATTTGGGAGCAATTATCGGGTAAAACACATTCACTATATTTGTATAACCCTACTTGGATTGTAGACCTACTGAAGCTGAATAATTAAATACCTAATCAGGTGATAAAATAGACTTGATTGAAATCTATTTCACATCTTTCGTATAGTAGTCTAAAAGTTTTTCAATACCTTCTTGCTAAGGCAGATTTAGTATGATAGCTAAATTTACGGATTGTGAAAATAAAAAAAGGCTGTTGGTCAACGATTATATGATTTTTAGTAGTCAGTAGTTAAAACAGCTTTTTTCCTTGCTATAAATCTTACTTCGATAGGAATTTAATACCCTCTTTCACCAATTCCCAAAAAATAAAGTTGGTAAATTTTTACTTTTACCAACTCTTCTTCAGATTTTATTAAAAATAATGGCGGGAGATGGATTTGAACCATCGGCCTTCGGGTTATGCTTACCACTACAGTTTTCACTGCCTTAATTCTGAGCTTCAGAATTAGTTTTGTGGTCTGGACTGTCCCTTTACCCTCAGCTTCTATCAACTCAGTTTTTGAACTACTGGTTCATACAACTGTTAGGGTACTTGCCTAACCAGTCTCTACACCTTCTCCTTCAATATTGGAGCTTGGCTCGGGATTACCCCGCTCACGGCTTCCCCGAATTTGACAAGTAAACACATACAAGTTTCCTTGTATGCCGCCCTTCATAAGGTTTAACTTCAAGTTATCCAACTAGCGGTGTATTTCTTTAAACTTGAGTTAATAGTGTAACCTTATAACTTAAGCCCGACGAGCTACCAGACTGCTCTATCCCGCGTCGTCTTTTATTAGTATAAACATAACCAAACTAAAATTGCAACCCTATTACAGAAAAAATTTCTAAATATCTATCAATGTCCAGGCTATCTAAATCATGGACATTTCTCCGATTACCTCCAAACGCTTCACATCACTAAGAAGCATATACTCATCAGCGAGAGCTTCAGCGATCGAGGGGCTAATCCAACCCATCTGAGTCAACAAATGAATAGCTACAGCATATTTAGCCCGTTTAGCACCATCATTAACTTTAATCGCCAAACCCATCCCTTCACCTACTCTACCAATACACTGCAACCCCTCAGCTCCCGACTTACTAACCAATTCCCCCTTAGTCAAGCGTATTAACTCTGTATCAAAATGTCCTTCCCCTGCCACCATTTCTGGGTGATAGGTCATAGCCCGGACAATTCTTTCAAGGTCTAAACTATTACCGGAAGCTAATTTGGCATAGAGGCTAGCCATTTGGGCGAGGGTCATCAGATAAGTTGGAGCCCCACAATCATCCCTAGCCCCAATAAATTCTTCTGCTGGCATTGCCAATAAGTCAGCCACTTTACTAATAATTAACTGCTGTATGGGATGTTTAACTTGCAGATAACTTTCCATTGGCCAATGTCTTTGCTGACAAACAGCTAGCATACCAGCGTGTTTACCCGAACAGTTATGTTGCAAAGGGCTATTTTTGCCTGGTGGAGTTGGACATTGTAACTTGGATGGATCAATATTACAGCGCCAGAGAACGTTAAAAACCTGTCTTGCTGGCTCTATGGTACCGAGATGGGAGCTACAGATAATAGCGAGGTCTATGTCAGTTAAGTCATAGCGTTCTAATGTGCCTGTAGTAGTAACAGCTAATGCTTGAAATGGCTTAAGTGCTGAACGGACAAATGTGGCAGTATCAGAATCTCCGGCCACAGATAAAACTCGGCCCCGGTGGTCACTAACAGTGGCCTGAACTTGGTGAGTTGATTCAACAATACCTTCTCTGAGCAGTCTGACTTCTAATTGTGAATTTTGTGTTCTTTTTCCCCTTGTCATCTTTTATTCATTATTTTGGGTAAGGGGCTAGCATACTTAAATGGAGCTGCCAGCTTTATTTAAGACAGATTCTATACTATATCTTGATCTGGCATAAATCAGTGAAAATTTTTTGCCGGAAATTTTGATCTGACGATGGAAATAATTATTCACAGATTATAAACTATCTATCAAGTGAATATTTAAAGTAGGATTAACCTCATATTTATTGCTTATAAACAAAAAATAAATCAGCCATTAGTTTTTTAAATATTTTATGCTTTTATACCATTTTCAAAAAATATTGCTACATTGGTTTTCTTATAGGTGTTAGATGGTAAGAATGAAAGAGAACAAGTTTAAATATTCCTCTCCTTTGCTGTCCGGATTTTACTGTAACAATCCCCTCGCTAAGGCGGGGGCATGGCTTGATTGAATTTGGTATTAGAGTTAATGGTGTTAGAATCTAATTCTATTTGCTGGCAATTTATCAAATACTTTATGATAGTATGGTATGATAGAGCTATTTTTATATTTATTTTGGTTAGAACATCATAATAAATACCAGATAATGCCTCCGCTAATAATTAGTAGTAGAAAAACATAAAAAGTTTTGTGTAATCTTTGCAGAAGCGGTTTAACTTGATAGTTAACTATCAAGCTATCCTTGGCAATTTCCTCTGGAGTTTTCAGCCAGGTTTGTCCATCATACCATCCAGACTCTTCATAAAAAACAGTCTTATTAGCCAACCGCGAGCGCACATAATTCCAACCTAAATATAACCGCAATAATACTAGACTTAGTATTAAACTTGCACCTGCTGCTCCACCAAGCAAAAATTGAAATGAATATTTTTCTGGAGGAAAACTTACTGCCGCCACTGGTCCTGATATTAACCAACTCCACACCCAAACCCAGGCCAACTTAGCCAAATATTTAGGTCTTTCCAAAGTTACCCAACAAAAAAACCATGAATCTTTAAGTTCTTGATATTCATTTGCTGGTTGCTGTTCTGGTGGAACAGGAGATAAAGATGCTGTCTGTCCGATCATAAATCAATATTTTTCCTCACTTATTTGACATTAGTTAAAGAACTATTTAAGCTTGACAGCTTCAGCCTAATTTATCAATTCTGAAATATCTATTCTTTCTGCATGACCCCAGAATGCTTCTAAGTTGTAAAACTCTCGTTCTTCTGGCTTCAATATATGAACTATAACATCACCGTAATCGATCAATACCCAACTACTTTCCCCTTGGCCTTCTAATCCTTGAGGATAAATCTGTTTTTCAACTTCTAATTTTTGAGCGATCGCCTGAGATATAGCTCTTACTTGGACATTAGAATAACCTGTAATCAGCACAAAGTAATCTGCCAAATAAGATACTTCTGATACTTTAATGACTACAATATTATCTCCTTTCCGGTCTAATGCTGCCTGAACAATTATCGATGTCAATTCTAAGGTTTCATCCTGTTCAGAATTGGTAGCATTTTTTTTCGTAGATAAGGATTTTATTTGAGGATAATTTGACATCAAACTCTCTATTTCCTGAATTAATTATTAATTTCTCTTAGCTAATTTTTAGCCTCTATTTTGATTGTATCTTGTGAATTTATGGAATGCTTAAACTTATATTAATCTACTATTTCTTGGCCTCCTCTAGAAACCAATTTCTCGTGAGGATAGTTCGTGGGTGGATTAAACGACTAGTAGCAAGTAAGTTCTTTATAGTATACTCACTAGTTAGCCAAACTGCTTGATAGAGACTTTCTCTACTCAGTTGCCTCAAACTCTCTAGTTCTTGGCTTTTACCTCTGCCTGGTTCTAAAGTATCTGCCAGAAAAACCACGCAACTTAGCTTACTCATGCCTGGATGTCCTAGAGTATGGTGAGCGATCGCTGCTAAAATTTCCTTGTCTTCAATGCCAAATTCTTTTCTGGCCACAATTGCACTAACATCTGCGTGAAGCAAATGAGGACAAATTTCAAATACTGAATCTATTTCTAATCCTTCTGACTTAGCCATTTTTAATAGAACTTGGCTGTCAAAATATTTGGCAAGGTCGTGCATCAATCCTGCTAGCCTCGCTTTTTCTTCGTCAAGAAAGTAATGCCCAGCTAGCTCTGTCGCCATTTTTTCTACTCTTAAAATATGTTTGACTCTAGAGATTGGAACATGAGCAGACAGCCACTTTAATATTTCTTGCCTCAGATGGAGAGACTTGACATTTTTTATAATTTCAGTATTGGCAGTATTGGCAGTATTGGGAGTAAAAAATTCCTTAGCCTTCATAAACCATGATAACTTTTGTAACAGTTGATGCTCAAACTAAACCCTGATCCAAAGACTGATATCTGAATCAAAAAGGCTATCATCTAGTCACATTTAACCTCAACCATTTATCTAATTTGTCTATTAAGACTTAGACTGAAAAATGGTATTAAATATTAATCTTGATAACTTGCCTCAAAAAAATCTACTTTTTCTAAATTTAAGTAACTGACTATTGAGAATACTTTAGGTTTACCAAAATTTTATTTAGAGGCTTCGTGGGATAATATAGATAGATAATTCTAGTGAATTTTACCCTTGAGTATAAAAATTTTGCAACTAGAGAAACCTTTGTGTATTAAATTTAGATCAGGATATACTAAAAGCAAATGATAACTGATTTTGCTAAAATAAGTTCAATTGAAAAGTTTATTAATTTTCAATTAATTCGTACTCACTGAAAGTCCGAAACATAGAAATATGCCATCTTCAGAGTCGTCAGCGCCAATGTCACAGAATGAGGGAACAGCCACTCAGTCAACCACCTCAAAGACCGAGTTTGTCGTTGAGTTCTGGGGTGTACGAGGTAGCATACCAACCCCAGGTAGTAAAACAGTTCGCTACGGTGGTAATACCTCTTGTGTAGAAATGCGTCTAGGGGAAACGCGCTTAATTTTTGATGGAGGTACAGGTTTAAGAGTATTGGGACTAAACCTACTTAAGCAAATGCCAGTAGAGGCCCATATATTATTTAGCCATACTCATTGGGACCATATTCAAGGATTCCCATTTTTTGTTCCAGCATTTGTCCCGATTAACAAATTTCATATATATGGCGCAATAGCACCTGATGGTACAACAATTAAAGATTGTCTATCTGACCAAATGTTACATCCTAACTTTCCCATTCCTATACAGGTAATGGGATCTGAGATGAAGTTTTATGACTTTAGTAGTGGAGAGACTGTTAAGATTAAAGATATTGAGATTGAAACAGCATCTCTAAATCATCCTAATTTTGCTGTTGGATATAGAATTTCCTGGCAAGGTAAAACTGTAGTTTACTGTCCAGATACAGAACATTATCAAGACCGTTTTGACGAAAATGTACTACATCTGTCTCGCCAGGCTGATTTGCTAATATATGATGCGACTTACACAAATGCTGAATATTATAATATAGACTCTCCAAAAATTGGTTGGGGACATTCTACTTGGGAAGTAGGGGTAGAAATAGCAAAAAAAGCAGGTGTGAAACAGATAGTCATGTTTCAACACGATCCATCTCATAATGATCAATTTTTGGATGAAGTTCAAATTGCTCTTCAGTTAGTATTCCCAAATGGGTTAGTTGCAAAAGAAGGTATGAGAATTCCTCTTTAGTAATACCAAAGTAATACCAATTTCATGTACTTAAGCTACTCATGTTTAGAGTAGTCAGTAGTCAGTAGTGATGAGGTAGCGTGAGTCGCTTTATACCAAATTCAGGCAAAGATTGTGACAATAAAATCTTTTGACAAAGGATCGAAATATTTGCGCTTCTTCAAGACCTACCACCTCACACCTATAACCAGGCAATGTAGCAATATTTTGATGAAAATTGTATTAAGGTAAAAAACTGTGATGTATTAGTGCTAAAGGGCAAGAGCAAGAGATAATATTCATGTCCATATATATTACAAATAAACGTAGACGACGACCACCTTTTTTTTTGCTGTTACTAATAATATTTCTATGGAGCATGAGTAGTGGTTGGGTTTTGGCAAAAATTTCTACTGCCACAACTCCTAAAAATACTGATAATCAATTAATTAGTAATGTAGATGTAGTTCCTCCTCGTTATCAGACAGGTTTATCAATATACCTAGAAAAGTGCGCTACCTGTCATATTGGAATACCACCCCAAGTCCTCCCCACAGAAACTTGGCAGATAATTTTGCAGGACTCTCAACATTACGGTGTACAACTCCCTATTCTCCAAGACCCTGCTCTTCAACTTGTTTGGAACTATTTACAAATTGCTTCCCGTCCCAAATCTCCGCAAGAGGATAGAATTCCCTATAGAATGGCTAGTTCCCGTTACTTCAAAGCTCTTCATCCCAAAGTCCAACTTCCCCAAGAATTAAATATCAAGAGTTGTGTTACTTGTCACCCAAAAGTAGAAGAGTTTGACTTTCGTACTTTGAGTGGGGAATGGGAAGAATAATCCCAAAAATTTGCTAAAGCTATTCCTTACTTCAATCAGATTAAGTAGAGCCTAGAAAAAAAAAGGAGGTATATTACAGAGTGTAAAGTCAAGCCAGGAAAAGGAGCAAGAGGGATGGGGGCCAGAGTGAGAGTGTTTCTCAACCACGAAGAAGAAAGAACTCTTTGGGAACTACGAAGTAGTAGAACTGTAACTCAACGAGTTAAAGACCGGGCTGAAGCCGTGCGTCTCAGCCATCAAGGTTGGTATGTTGAGCAAATCGCCACTCATTTGCACTGTCAGGCAAAAACAGTGCGAAAAACTCTCAACAGTTGGAAAACAAAAGGGCTTGGGGGGTTATGGGAGCGATCAGGGCGAGGACGAAAAAGAAGTTGGAACTCCGAGGACATAGAGTACCTAGAACACTGTTTAAGAAAAGAACCGAGAACCTACAACAGCGTGCAATTGGCGGAAAAATTACGCCTTGAACGGCAAGTGAACTTAACTCCTGAGTATCTACGTCAGTTACTCAAAAAAAGGGGGTTATTTGGAAGCGTACACGAGTGAGCCATCAACAGCCACAAGACCTACAGAAGCTCTCCGCCAAGCACAGCGACCTAGAAATGCTCGAACTCGCCGCAGCAGCAGGAGAGATTGACTTGTTCTACGGTGACGAATCGGGATACTGTTTATGGAGCGCAGCCAGTTATAGCTATTACTTCCGAGGAGAACAAAAGCAACAACAACAGACGAAAAAACGGGGCAAGCGATTGAGCATCCTGGGTCTGTGGCAACCATTAGTCACCTTTGTCTATAGTTTGGTCTTAGGTAGTTGGAAGAGTGAAGATTTTATCAAACTGATGGATGAGCAAGCCCTAGTGGCAGCAGATATCTACCAACGTACTGGTCGTATTCGAGTGATTACACTTGATAATGGCTCAATTCACACGAGCAAGGCAGTAAAAAAGAAACTCCCCTGTTGGCAACTCCAGGGATTGTACTTGTTCTTCTTGCCTCCCTACTGTTCAGAGATGAACCCCATTGAGTTGGAGTGGCAGCATCTCAAGCGGGATGAATTGGTAGGCCAGATGTTTGAATCGGAATCGGAATTGGCCTATCAGGTGGCTGTTGGGCTGGAAGCTCGAGGAGAGCGCAATGGACATCAAGTTGAATATGTCAACTTGCGATCGCAAACACAACACTTAGCTGGAAATCTGAAACAATTCTTTACATAAATCCCTTTTTTTCTCTGGCACTACTTAGCTAAAAGTTTAATGTTTTTACTATAACCCCAGTCCAAAATTAAATCTACAGATAAATTTAGCAAAGGACTACTGAATAGTGATTTAGTTAATTAAATTAAAAACAGAAATACTAATGGCAATCAATATTTGGATCGGACAAGGTATAAAATATAAAGGAACTTAAAGCGATTTTATCTAAAATATCCTCACAAGAACCCCATCAAACCAGTTTGAGCTTGGGATTAATTACAAAAAACATAAGTTAGAACAACAAAATATAAATTGCTGTTGACAAAACGCATACAAAATGGTATAAAAACCATTTTGACATTTAACTATTGAAATTTAACCTAAATAACAACTATGCTCAAAAAACTCTTAGGCGACCCCAATGCACGGAAACTCAAAAAATTCCAACCTTGGGTAACAGAAATTAACATACTAGAAGAAGATATTCAAAATCTTTCAGATGAACAACTCCGAGCAAAAACAGGAGAGTTTAGACAAGCACTAGAAAAAGCAAAATCCAAGAACGAAGAAAAAGAAATATTAGAAGAAATTTTACCAGAAGCCTTCGCAGTAGTAAGAGAAGCTGGAAAAAGGGTACTCGGTATGCGACATTTTGATGTTCAACAGCTAGGGGGCATCATTCTGCATCAGGGCCAAATAGCAGAAATGAAAACTGGGGAAGGTAAAACCTTAGTAGCTACCCTACCAGCATACTTAAATGGCCTAACAGGTAAAGGGGTACACGTGATTACAGTTAATGATTATCTCGCTAAACGAGATGCAGAATGGATGGGACAAGTCCATAGATTCCTCGGTTTAACAGTGGGCCTAATTCAACAGGGAATGAACCCAGAAGAACGGAAAAAAAATTATGCTTGTGACATCACTTATGCTACCAATAGTGAAGTAGGGTTTGACTACTTACGAGATAACATGGCAACTACCATGGAGGAAGTAGTACAACGTCCATTTAATTTTTGCATTATTGACGAAGTTGACTCCGTACTAATAGATGAGGCCCGCACACCCCTAATTATTTCTGGGCAAGTAGAAAGACCAAGTGAAAAGTATATTAGAGCATCAGAAATAGCAGCAGCTTTAAATAAAGAAGAACATTATGAAGTAGACGAAAAAGCACGAAATGTACTATTAACTGATGAAGGTTTTGCTGAAGCTGAAAAATTATTAGGAGTACAAGATTTATATAACCCAGAAGATCCTTGGGCACATTTTGTATTTAATGCTCTGAAAGCAAAAGAATTATTTATTGTCGATGTTAATTACATTGTCCGTGATGATGAAGTAGTTATTGTAGATGAATTTACCGGACGAGTAATGCCGGGCCGACGTTGGAGTGATGGTTTACATCAAGCGATAGAAGCAAAAGAACGGGTAGATATTCAACCAGAAACCCAAACACTGGCAACTATTACTTATCAGAATTTCTTCTTGCTTTATCCGAAATTATCTGGGATGACGGGAACAGCAAAAACTGAAGAAACAGAATTTGAAAAAATCTACAACCTACAAGTAACAATTATACCTACAAATAAATCTACTGGTAGAGCAGACTTATCAGATGTGGTTTACAAAACAGAACCAGGTAAGTGGAAAGCGATCGCCCAAGAATGTGCAGAAATGCACGAAAAAGGGCGACCTGTATTAGTAGGTACTACCAGTGTAGAAAAATCAGAGGTGCTTTCGAGGTTACTAAGTCAACTCAAAATTCCTCATCAACTCCTAAATGCTAAACCAGAAAATGTAGAGCGAGAGTCAGAAATTGTGGCGCAAGCAGGGCGTAGAGGTGCTGTCACTATTGCTACAAATATGGCAGGTCGAGGTACTGATATTATTTTAGGTGGTAACGCTGATTACATGGCGAGGCTGAAACTGCGAGAGTATCTAATGCCTAAAGTTGTTAAACCTGAAGAAGATAATGGCATGGGTATGGTGCGGGTACCGGGAATGAAAAAGTCAAATTCGGCAAAAGGTTTTGGTTTAGAGAAAAAGCAGAAAACTTGGAAAGTTTCACCAGAAATATTTCCAGTTAAGTTGTCTCCACAGACTGAGCAAATTTTGAAAGATACAGTAAATTTCGCTGTGCAAGAATGGGGCGATCGCGCCCTGCCAGAATTGGTTGTGGAAGATAAAGTGGCGATCGCTGCCGAAAAAGCTCCCACTAAAGACCTAGTAGTGCAAAAGTTGCGGGAAGTTTATAATTTGATTCGCAAAGAATATGAAAATTACACAGATAGGGAACATGATGAGGTAGTTAGTCTTGGTGGGTTGCACGTTATCGGTACTGAGCGCCACGAGTCACGCCGGGTTGATAATCAGTTAAGGGGTAGAGCAGGACGACAAGGAGACCCTGGATCGACTCGATTTTTCTTGAGTTTGGAAGATAATTTGTTACGGATTTTTGGAGGCGATCGCGTTGCTGGCTTAATGAATTTATTCCAAGTTGAGGAAGATATGCCAATTGAATCGGGAATGTTGACTCGTTCTCTCGAAGGTGCCCAGAAGAAGGTGGAAACCTATTATTATGATATGCGGAAGCAGGTGTTTGAGTACGACGAAGTGATGAATAATCAACGTCGGGCTATTTATGCTGAACGCCGACGGGTATTGGAAGGTAGGGATTTAAAAGAACAGGTGATTAAATATGCTGAACAAACAATGGATGATATTGTGGAAGCATATATTAATCCTGACTTACCTTCGGAAGATTGGGAGTTGGATAAGTTGGTAAGTAAGGTGAAGGAGTTTGTCTATCTGTTGGCAGATTTAACGCCGGAGCAGTTGTTTGATTTGTCGATGGATGAGATTAAGACTTTTATGCACGAGCAGGTAAGGAATGCTTATGATATTAAGGAAGCACAGGTAAATCAGATTCGTGGTGGTTTGATGAGGGATGCAGAACGTTTCTTTATTTTGCAGCAAATTGATACTTTGTGGCGGGAGCATTTGCAGCAGATGGATGCGTTGCGGGAGTCTGTTGGTTTGCGGGGTTATGGACAGAAAGATCCGTTGATTGAGTATAAGAGTGAGGGTTATGAGTTGTTTTTGGATATGATGACGGATATTCGTAGGAATGTTGTTTATTCTATGTTCCAGTTCCAACCACAACCTGCGGTCCAGACTACTGCGGCAGAAACTGTGTAGTTGGAGGAAAAATTAAGTCGAATGAGTAGCGCTTTTCGCTCTTGATGAACCACATCGCCATCAACAAAACCCAGTAGGGACGTTGCATGCAACGTCCCTACTGTGGTCTACCGTGCAGGAAAACCGCTGTAGGTGGCACGAATGAAAGAGAACAAGTGTCAATTTCATCAGTTTAAATGTTGCTTTTTTCTGCTTCCTTGTCCACTTTCCCGCCTAGTCTACTTTCTCTGACCCATGTTATCCCTTTGTTGTGAAAAACATACCCTTGTGAAAAATACCCGTGTCCCTATGAGGACGCGGAGACACCCCATCTCCCCCTCTCCGTGTCAAATCTTACACACTTCCCAAACTCCGCTTTTTTTCAGCAAACCCTACTTAGTGGGATTCCAAACAAATCTACCAATTTTATCTATATAACCTTTTTTGCCTTCTATCCGCACCTCGGCAATACCATTAAAAAAGGGAAAAGCATCATCAAACTCAGGCTCAATAATCATCTCATTGGCAGCATTAATATAACCATACTTGTCATCAATCCTAATTTCTGCTAGACCTTCTGAGAAGTTACCAGCAAAATCATAGCTTGGTTGAATCACTCTTTTACCAGAAAAATCTATATACCCATATTTATCATCAATTTTGACTGCTGCTAATCCCTCGGAAAATTCTTGATTAAAATTAAACTGCGGTCTAATTACCTCTGTACCATTTTTGTCAATATAACCCCAGCGATCGCTCATCTGTATCCTAGCCAAACCATTAATAAAATCTCCAGCAAAATCGTATTTTGCCTCAATAATAACTTTTCCGGTTTTATCTATATAACCATATTCATACCCAACAATTATGACTGCAGCTAACCCTTCAGCAAAAAATCCACGTCCAATTTGTCCTCTATACTGAGGATCGATGACAATTGTGCCAGTTTTATCAATATAACCCCATTGACCATCAATTGTAATCCGTGCTAGACCTTCAGAAAAATATGCTGCCTCATCAAACTGTGGTTCGATTACCATTTCCCCTCTTTGGTCAATGTAACCCCATTTCTGGCCAATTCTTTTAACTGGTGCTAATCCTTGAGAAAAACGTAATACAGATTCAAATTCTGGCTGAATCACTATTTTTCCTTTTTCATCAATATAGCCCCACCCGTCTCTAATTTTGACTGCTGCTAATCCTTCTGAAAAATCTTTGACTCTATCAAATCTTGGTGGGATAACGATTTTGCCCATTTTGTTGATATAACCATATTTTTTGTTCTGCTGAATAGGAAATAATGTTTTGGGTTTTGTTTGTTTAGGTGATGAAACAGCGGTTGGTGATGGTGGTGGGGGGTCAATTAATTGTCGTACTTCTTCTATAGCGCTACAGGATGTTAAGCCCAAAACAGCTAGACATATAAATAAAGATATAGAGCGGTTCATTTTGTAAAATTTTCCTCAAATTTCCAATTAACAAATTATCTCTTATTAGTTCGACCCAATTTATTATTCTCAGGTTCGGGCAATTTATCTTAAATTTAGGTAAGATATCTGCCCCATAGCTGTAAGAGTAGGGGAGCAGTCAGATTTATGGCCCACAGAATGTTCCGATCTTTGTTTTGGGCGATGTCCACTGACCTCTGTTTATGTCCCTGTGAGGAATTCAAATATCAAGCAAAAATCAAGGCGATAATTCCTGTTTGCGTGAATTACGTATTTAGGCTTAGGGTGGCTAGGTAATTTACGTTGCCTTTGGTTTCGCAGCATTGCTCAGAAAAGATATTTTCACTGATATTGACTGTATCTTTTAATTTGGAATTTCCAGTAATTTATCCGTAAATATATTGATTCGTAACAAAAAGATTAACTGTTTTAAAACTCTCTGTCGTTACAGCGCTTTTCATTTCAGTAGGGGTGTAGGGGTGTAGGGGGGTAGGGTTGTAGGGGGGTAGGGGTGTAGGGGGGGGATTGCCCCTACTGGGTTTTGGTTATGACGGTGTGGTTTATCCATCTGAAAAGCGGTTTAAAAAAACAGATAAAATCTCTTCAGCATTTGCATCTGGATAATTAAGTTCAACTACGTAAAATCTACAGCTATTAAATATCCTCAAATTAGCAAACAACTTATCAGTAAAATCCCGTATTTAAGTCAAAAAAAATCTTCATGCTAGCTTTACCTAAAGTGATAAAAAACTAGGCTATATTGAATACATGAAACGAAAAGGCAAAACAAAGCCAACTCAACCACAAATAATTACAACACACAAAGAAGGATAATTAAGATGAAATTCAACACTAAAAACGCAACAAAAAATATCTTAGGTGGCACTTTACTAGCAGCAGTAACAGCTCTAGCAGCAACAGCTCCAGCAGAAGCGATCGGTTTAGGACAGAAAGTTAATAATGTGTATGAATATGACGGTAAATCCTATGATGCTCAGATAGTTGAGGGGACATTTAACCAAATATTTAATTCCGGCTATAAAGATGGGTTACTTCAATTTAGGGGCAGTCACAACGGTGCAGTAGGTGCAGCAGAGGCATTAGCTGAATGGGCAGTAAACAACAATTACGATATGCTTGAGACTCGAAGTAACTGGGACGGTGGGCGTCACTGGAATTCTCCTGCAACTATCTGGAACTATAACTCATCACACTGGCAAGCCAAGGTAGGTAGAGACAATGATAAGGATGGCACTTTTGGACATTACTACACAGGAAGCAGAAATTGGACTAAAAGAAATAAAGTAGCGCGGTTTGCGGTATGGAGCGAGTCGGCAGCACCAACAGAGGAAGTTCCTGAACCTCTCACCATCCTCGGTTCTGGTCTAGCTCTAGGATTTGGTGCTATGTTCAAGAAAAAGCAGAGTAATAAAGGTTAATTTTCCAAAATAGTTGATTGACATCCTCCCGACGCTGCTCTACGAGACAGCGCGGGATTCCCTAGCATCACTGTTAGGGGCTTTCTGTTGCCTCTTCCTCCTCCGGAGGAGCTTCGCTAACATAGCACCCGCCCTCCGAGATTTACTCTCTTCTGGTCTTACGGTCGCTCCTAAAGACTTGCCAGCGCGGTCTTGAGGGTCTCCCCCATGAGCGACTGGCGCTGACACTGCGAGTCCCGCAGCTTTATTCTTCAATATTGATTGCTTTTTCCTGCGGAATGCTACGCAAACATCCCGACGCTCCCTCCCTTTCACGCGGGGGGTTAGGGGGGATGGAGAGCGCGGGTCTTCTGGCAACATTTAGATAAATATTTTCCGTTCTACTAAACTTACCCAAACTTACCCATGCGGGAATTGCATGAGCTTTGGAGCTAGCTTCCTGCTTCACTGAAGACCACTGACTATTGTCTGCAACTTATCTTC
>JAAUYJ010002557.1_pt1 | contig 20774 bp, 10 predicted proteins | sample 7278031 | NCBI WGS metagenome assembly JAAUYJ01 (sample SAMN14350222, study PRJNA611818) | marine sediment metagenome | isolation source: surface marine sediment (1.8m) | place: French Polynesia: Moorea | collected 2018-08 | reverse complement strand
GGGTGAGGCGCCAATAATTATGAATCCTAGCCAAAATTTAAGTTTCCGCACCCCACCCACCGAACATTAAGCACTCTGACCGTCTTAATCTTTGGTTTACAAACACTCTCTAACAGATAAATCAAAACTAGTTTACCTCCAATAATTCAATAAATATTTGGCATCTTTATCTAGATTTAAGTCGTTGTTTTTATTAATTATTTAAAGCCTTTATTAAATCAAAGACTAATTAGACTAAATTATTTTTATACACTTAGTTTTTTTTTGATTTTCAGGCAAAAATTAATCCCTTGTAAAACTCATAAATTCAACAGACTTAAATTGATAATTTTGGCTTAACAATACGCCGATAAAAACCTCTGTAATATCACTGAAAAATTATTCGCAAATTTGATTTTACAAATTTCATTTAAGAGTTGATTGTAGTGTATAGCGTTTCTCAGCCTAATGAGGTACACCTATTTTTATTTGTTCCTATTCCCTATTCCCTATTCCCTATTCCCAGTTAAGTGTTCCCTAAAACCAAGGAATTTTGTACCTCACGCTTCTTGGGAATTGCTATAAAACGACACAAGATAGTTAAGTCTCCGGAAAGACGAAAAAAACAAATATTTTGTTCCCCAAAAAAATCCACAAAAGTCTTACTAATAGCATTTTTCCCAAGTTTGCTAGTATTAATCCCAAAATCATAGAAACTAATACTTCATCCTTAACTATGTAAGATATAATTCTTTAATTATCCGTAAATTTCCAATTGACAATAAACAAGACTATGGTAGACTGTGATACGTCCATATTTAGATACTAAAGAAAATTTGTCTATATTAACTCTCAAACTAAAGATGCCAAACCACAAAAAAATAGTACATTAACAAAAATTTCTCAAAAATGTATCGGTTTAAGCAGAAAACTTCCTGGCCAAATTGCTGGAAATAGGAATTATAGAATTAGGCAATAGTCTACTTCTGGGGAACTCTTATGATCATTGTGATGTCTTAAATTCACAAGGGTTGAATTTTCCCGGAAAAGAAGATATAACTAAACCGAAAAGGTCATCTATACAGAATCTAAAATTAGCTCTTTGAGCAAATTACACATAAATCAACAATAGTAAATAGTAAAAAACGAGGTAAGCAAGTGACCAGAGTATTTATTCCAGAGGGTACTGAAACCCAACCATCAATTAATGTAACAAACGAGAGAGGAGGCCGAAGGACTATAGGAACTCCTGGAGAAGATAGGTTGCCAGGAAGTGATGGCCCAGATGAGATGTCTGGCTTGGCTGGTAATGATTTGCTAGCTAGTGGAGGAGGCGATGATAATATATCTGGTGGTGTGGGAGATGATACTGCTGCTGGTGGAACTGGCAGTGATAGTATTAATGGTAACCGAGGTAACGACTCTATACTTGGTGGTGAAGGAGACGACTCTATCAGGGGCGGTAAGGATAATGACACCATCGAAGGTGGAAGTGGCAACGATTTAATATATGGAGATAACGGCGCCGATATAGTCACAAGCGGTGAAGGTAATGACTTTACTTTTGGTAATCGGGGAATTGATTTCTTAGAAGGTGGTAACGGCAATGATACTACATTTGCTGGTAAAGATAGTGACTCCATAGATGGTGGTGCTGGTAATGATTTGATTTCAGGCGATAGGGGCGATGATTTGTTAACAGGTGGCGAAGGAGCTGACACCTTCTTCTTCTTCTTCGACCAAGATGGAAGCTATGGAACAGATACCTTGACCGACTTTAATCCTGACGCAGGAGATAGGATCGGACTTAATACTACTGGGCCTGGTAGTTTTGAAGCTTTGGCAGGTGCTACAAGTCTACCATCCGATCTGTTTGCTGTGATTCAAGACTTTAACCCTGAGGGTAGTAGCGGAACAACAGAGGTAATTATTTATGACCCCAATAGTGGTCTTATCTACTATAATCCAACACCAGCAGCAGGAGATGAAGAGCAAATTGCCAGGGTCCAGCCATTTATTGACGTTACCAACGAAGTTTTTGAAATCTTCTAACCAAACATACCCAGCTATAAACACAGGGTTAATTTTAGTATAGATACCTTTTTTGCTTTCCCTGTTAGTATTCGGGTTTCAAACATGGGTAAAACCCCAACTCATAATTTAACTTAACCCCCCTATTTCTACAGGGGGGATAAAAAATTAAAATTTTTTGTTACCTCAACTAATTTTCCTCAACAAAACTGAAAATTTTTCAAATTTATTAAATTTATTATTGATTGGTGCTAGCTACAGATGAGCATAGAAGAGTCTCTCAAGTTAGCAAAATTATGCTTGACTCAAGGCAAGTTAATTCAAGCATTAGATAAATGTAAGCAAATTTTGGCACAACAACCAAACTGTGCTAAAGCTTACCTAATTATGGGGGAAGTATGGGAAACCCAAGGCAACATTCAACAATCGATGTTTGCCTTTACCAAAGCATTAGAAATTGAACCAGAATTACCAGAAACTCATGCTTATCTTGCCCATTTATATAGTCAGCAAAAATGGTTTGAAGAAGCAATTAGTCAATACGAAAAGGCGATCAAGCTAGGAATTAAATGGCCTCAAGTATATTATAATTTAGGTCACATTTTATATCAATCTGGGGATTTAGACAAAGCAATTCATCTCTACCAACAAGCTATTGATTTAAACCCTAATTATATAAATGCTTACTTTGGTTTAGGTATCATTTTCAACCTACAAGGTAATTATCAATTAGCTATAAACATATATAAGAAGATAATTAAACTTAGCCCAGATTTTGTAGAAGCATACAATAACTTAGGTTGTATTTTAGCTCAGATTAATCTCATAGACGAAGCAATATCAGTTTATCAACAGGGAATTTCAATTCAACCAGATGCAGCAAATCTATATAATAATCTAGGTCATGCCCTATTTCAAAAAAATCCAGAAACAGCGATCGCCACTTATAATCGGGCTATCAAACTAGACCCTAATTTAGCACTTGCTCATTATAATTTAGGCAAAGCATTACAAAGTATTAATCACCATGAATTGGCAATAAAAAGTTTTCAAACAGTTATTGAACAGGAACCAGATAATATTCTAGCTTACAGTGATTGTGGTTTTTCTCTAATGACTATAGGTAGAGTTGAAGAGGCAATGATTTGTTTTCAAAAAGTTGTTGTAAATGATTTGTTTGTTAATACTTATTGCCAGTTAGTAGAAACAAGATTGGTTCCTTATATAAATCAAAATACAGATGAACTAGATTTAGCTAAAATTGCTTGTGTTAAGTTCTTAAGAAAACTGCAAAAATTAGACATACAAGTAATAGGGGATTCTCAAAATCATCCTCAAGTATTATCTATAAATAAATCACAAAAAGACAGTAAGTACAATCACATAAATAATCATAAGTATACTCAAGAATTAGGAGAAATATATGTTTATTTAGGCAATGTTTCAATGAAAGACGGTTCATACGAAGCAGCAGAACAGTATTATCAAAAAGCTTTACAATATTACCCATGTGATGCAGAATCTTACTATAAAATCGGTCAAAGTTTAGCAAAACAACAAAAATTAAACGCTGCAATTGTTGTTTACAAAATTGCTTTAGAAATAGTAGAAAATCAGATAAATAGAGGTCTAGCTGCAAGGCTTTATTTTGAATTAGGTAAAATTCAGGAAATCCAATCTAATTGGAAATCGGCAATAGATTATTACAGTAAAGTTGTATTATTAAAATCTGAATTAGACGGTAAAGATGAAAATATTTATTTAAGTCAAACAGCTAGGGAAAATTCTTTGACAGTAATACACAAAGGCGAGTTAGTAGAAAATCTTGAAGGATTATATTATTACACCAAAGATTGGATTTTAAAAACTGACAAAAATCTCAATAATTATCTGGAAATATTTTTCACAGAGTCGGAAGAAAATAAACAAATCAAGCAAAAATTAATAGCAGAGGAAAAAGAAAAATACCTTAAAATCACACCAACCTATAAAAACCAAAGACCAGAATGTAATGGTTTAAACTGTGCAAAATGCCTGTGGGAAATATACCAATTGTTTGAACCAAAATACTTAGGTCAAGGAATATATATTTCTACAAATAAGAAAGAAAATAATCAAATATCTACCTTTTCCCAACTACAAAAAGCCACTCAAAATCCTACATTTGTCGCAACTATCTCATCAGGGAAAGCATGGATAATGCCAAGAAAAAGCTATTGGCAATTATGTCATGCCATAGCTATTATGACACCAGATAATTATCTATTAGCAGACATATCAAGAGAATATCCATCCCCATTACCAAGATGCGACAAACATGACCAAAGTAAACATCAAGTATTTTTAGAAGAGCTACCACCCTTAGAAAAAATAGATGGTAAAGTAGCAATATTATCTAGCTTATCAGGAAACATTTATTTTCACTGGATAGTAGATTTACTACCTAGAATAGAAATACTCCGACGGGGAGTAAACTTAACAGAAATAGATTGGTTTGTTGTTAACAATAATCAGCAAAAATTTCAACAGGAAACCTTAAAAACCATAGGAATTCCAGAAAATAAAATTCTGGCAAGCGATCGCCATCCCTACATTCAAGCAAAACATTTAGTAGTACCCTCCTTTCCTAGTTACTTAGGATGGTTACAACCCTGGGGATTAAAATTTCTTAGACAAGTATTTCTCACAGCAAAAATATTATCTAAGTCAAGTTACCCAGAAAGAATATATGTAAGTAGAGATAATGCCAGATATAGGAGAGTTTTAAATGAAGCAGAAGTACGAGAGACATTGGAAAAAGTGGGGTTTGTGACTGTAACTCCAGAGTCAATGTCTTGGGAAAATCAGATTGCTACTTTTGCCCATGCTAAAATTATTCTTGCTCCTCATGGAAGTGGTTTAACAAATATAGTATTCTGTAATTCAGAGACAAAAGTAATCGAACTTTTTTCTCCCCACTATATCAGATACTATTATTGGCAGATTAGCCAACTATTGGGGCTTGAGCATTATTACCTGATTGGGGAAGCATTTAGTTGTTATCCAATTAGACAATTAATGTATGAAAGTTCTCTCACCGAAGATATTTTGGTGAATTTAGGTTCACTGAATCAAATCCTGAAAGTATTAGGTATTCAGAATTAAACTTTAAAGTTTAATCAAAATAATTGTTACCGTCTTTGGAGTAATTTATTGGTTAAGTTGATAAATAAAATTCATAATTTTTGGGCTTTAATCGATTTTCCTAACCTGAAAATTTTACTCTAAATAGGGTTTGCTGAAAAAGTATTTTGGTAAAGGTAGGAGTCAGGATAAATGTAAGTTATAGAGGAGGTAGTAGGATAATTATCCCTTAATTTTTCTGCCCTAGCGAGCCAGTAGATGCTAACTTTTTGAACCTTTTGGGCTGAAAACCTTGCACTTGTTCCCGACCTAAAAATTTTCAAACCTTTATCTATCAATGCTTTTAGATTTAATCAGCAAGCCCTAAATAAATATAATAGAGTTGTCGCTAAATAGAGGTAAAAAATCGCTCAAATCTAGACAGAACAATAATCTTCAGCGTTTTTAGTTGCCAATAGCTATAATCCTTACAGAACAAAGCTTTTGGGGATTTTTTAAGTTATAAAGCAACAAGTCTAATAATAGGTTTAATGGAGGAAAATACAAAATTAAATAACAATTGAAAAATCAGAAACAGGGAATAATTATACCATTTCACGGGTAAGTCAGAATTCCGTAAGGGCGATTAGCTAATCGCCCTTACAAAAGAAAAGTCAGAAGTGAAATTTTAATAACTTGAAAGCTCTGTTTAAGAGTAAATTCAACTTATTCTTTCATTTCATTAGTTACCGAAGAATTAATAATTGATAGTTGATAGTTAATAATTGTTAATTCAAAAATTCGGGTTGAAATCCTCCCCCTTTTAAGGGGATAAAATCAAAAAAAATATTTAAAGGTAAATTCCCTTTGTTTTTAGAAGAGGTAATTATTAATTGTTAATTGTTAATTGTTAATTGTTGAACAATTATTTGTGACATTTTTTAAGTGAACTGGTATTAGTCTAAGTTTCTAAAACTTACTTACCTAGAGAAACTAACAACAAACTATATTTAGTTAGAGGTTGGCTTCAGACATTCTCAAATTATTTTGTCTCAGTCAAATTCATAAATTGATTTTGACTTTTGCAGGCAAGAACTTTAAGTTTTAACTTTAACCATAATTATCAAATTTTGAATGACAGATATGGCATTAACAAACTCTCCACAAAGCGCCGCCGAAAATTTTCATAAAAAAGCAGAAACTTATGTAGCAGAAAGAAAATTCGATGAGGCGATCGCCTCCTGCGAATTAGCTATAAAAATAGAACAAAATTATGCTCCTGCATATAAAACTCTCGGAAATGTTTGCCAGGCAAAAGGTAAATTAGATGAAGCAGAGAAGTGGTATAAAAAAGCATTAGAAATACAGTCAGACTGGCCAGAAGTATATGCTAATATTGGCAGTTTATATGCCAAACAAAAAAAGTGGCAAGCAGCCATATCATATTATCAAAAAGCTGTAGCAATCAAACCATATTTTGCCGGAGCTTACCGAAATATGGGAAAAGTATGGTTACAGTTAGGTAATCAAGAATCTGCTATGGAATGTCAGTATCAAGCTTTATCTATAGAACCAGAACAAGCGACTCCAGAAGAACATCTTAAATTAGGTAAGACTTTATCTCAACTTGGTCGTTTAAATGAGGCAATATCTTGTTACCGCAAAGCAATTAAATTCAATTCAAATTTGCCAGAAGCTTATCAATATTTGGGAGAAGCTTTAAAACAACAAGGTAAATTGGAAGAAGCTACTATTTGTCTGAGAAGAGCTATTGAAATGGGAATAAAAAATACAGAAATAGTGACTTCTGAAGTAGATACTTTAGTTTCAGCTAATCAACAGGATTTAATATCTGAAAGAAATTTAGAACCAAGGGATACTCTAGTAGGTAGCTTAAATCATAATCCGATAAATTATCACAACAATATTGCAGCTTCAGAACAAATAAAAACAAATGGTACTCCTACTCAAGCGAATATTCCTCCTATAGATATTGAAACTTACATGGGGTTGGCGGAAACATATATCAACCAGAAAAAGTGGCAACAAGCAATTACAATTAGTCAGCAAATTGTTCAAATTAAACCAGAACCAAAAGCTTATAAAATAATTGGAAATGCTCTCCAAGCAATGGGTAAATTACAAGAAGCTTTAGACTGGTACAAGAAAGCATTAGAAATTCAGCCAGACTTTGTAGAAGTTTATGCAAATTTAGGAACCATTTTCGCTCAACAAAGACAGTGGGAACAAGCAATATCTTATTATCGGAAAGCAATTTCTGTTAAGCCAGACTTCGCTGGAGCTTATCGCAATTTAGCGAAAATTTATACTCAGATTAATCAGCCATTAGCAGCAGCCGAATGTTTATATCAAGCCTTAAAAATAGAACCAGGAAAAGCCACAGCAGAAGAATCTTTATCCCTGGCAAATAGTCTCAGTGAAAATGGGAAACTAGAAGAGGCGATCGCTTGTTACAAAAGAGCAATTCAATTAAAGCCACAGTTAGTAGAAGCTAGCTATAAATTAGCAGAAATTTTAATTCAAAAAGGAGACTCGGAAGCAGCAGTAGCTTGTTATCAAAAAGTCATATCTACTCATCCAAATTCTGTAACAGCTTATCAAAAACTAGGAGACACTTTATCAGAACAAGGTCAGATAGAATCAGCTTTGCAAAATTACCAAAAAGCTCAACAACTAGAACCAAATAACACAGAAATCAAACAAAAAATTGGAGAAATTTACTACAAAGTTGGAGCATCTCTACAAGAATCAGGCAATATAGAAGAAGCAATAAAACCCTACCATCAAGCCACAGAAAATTATCCAGAATTTGATATACCCTACGGAAAACTAGGAGAAATATTTACCCAACAAGAAAAATGGTCAGAAGTTGTTACCGCCTACAAACGTGCTAGTGAAATAAAACCAGATAATTCTTGGTATCACAACAGCTTAGGAGATGCTTTCAAAAAACTAGAAAAATGGGAAGAGGCTGTTGCAGCTTACCGTAAAGCAATAGAATTAAATCCAGATTTCTCCTGGTCTCATAATAACTTAGGAGACTGTCTATTAAAACTAGAGAAATGGGAAGAAGCTGTTCAACCATATCGGCAAGCAATAAAATTAAAACCAGATTTTACTTGGTCTTATACTAATTTAGCAAATGCTTTATGGGCAGCAGGAAATTGGCAGGAAGCAATAGACCCTTACCGTCATGCTTTAGAATTAAAAGCAGATTTACCAGAAGCTTATCAAAAATTAGGAGATGCTCTGAAAAAACGAGCAGAATTAGATTTAGATGAAGCGATGAAATGGTATGGCAAAGCAATAGAAAATAATCCCGATAATGAACAGCTATATCACAAAGCCCTAGAAATTAAACCAGAAGACCATAAACTTTATCTACAACTAGGAAATACATTAGTAAAAAAAGGTAAAAATCACGCAGCGATCGCCTTTTATCAAGCCGGATTACAAATTAATCCAGAGGATGCAGAAATCCAAGCTCAATTAGAAAAGATATTACCAAAAAAAAAGACTGAGTTAAAGGATTCTCCACCCTCACCAGTAACGGAACCAAAACTCAAAAAATTACCTCTAGATATATCATCTTCGGTTAATAGTAAATCTCCAGAATATACCTCTGAAAATCAAGATATCTATCAATTATGGCTGAAGGAAAACTTACCAAAACCAGAACAATTAGCCAAAATTTCGGAAATTATAGAAACTCTCCGATACCAGCCACTAATTAGTATTATTATCCCAGCGCAAAACCAACGAGGAGAATTTTTCCAACAGACAGTAGAATCAGTTTTAAATCAAGCTTATTATAACTGGGAAATTTGCTGTATTAGTGACAAACTCCCAAAAAATATACAGGAAAAAGACAGAATAAAATTAGTATTCAAGAGCGACAATGAGGATATTGCCACAGACTTAAATTCTGCTTTAGCATTAGCCACAGGAGATTTTGTTGCAGTTTTAAATCCTGATGATGTCTTAACACCAGATGCTCTTTATGAAATGGTGCAATTACTAAATCGATATCCCCAAGCAGAGATGATTTATTCAGACGAAGATAAGTTAACTAAAGAAGGAAAATTAACTCAACCATACTTTAAACCTGATTGGTCTCCAGATTCATTTTTATCTCGAATGTATACAGGTCATTTGTGTATATATCGCCGGGAATTAATCGAAAAGTTGAACGGTTTTCGAGCGGGATATGAAAGCAGTTATGAATATGATTTAGCTCTACGGTTAACTGAAGAAACAGATAAAATATTCCACATTCCCAAAGTGCTTTATCACCGCAGAATCTCTGAAAATGGGGTAGAAATAAATCAGACAATTTCAGAAGAAACAAACAAGAAAGCATTAACAGAAGCATTAGAAAGACGGGGTGAAATAGGAACAGTTACAAATATTCCCAAGCATCCAGGTTTTTATCAAATTCGTTATCAAATTCCAGAGAAAAAGCTAGTCAGTATTATCATTCCCACCAGAAACTTAGGAGAAATTTTAGATAGATGTATAGAGTCAATATTTACTCAAACAACCTATCCCAACTATGAAGTAATAGTCATTGACAATGGCAGCGACGAACCAGAAACATTATCTATTATTGAAGCTTGGAAAAATAAACAACCCGAACGTTTCAAATCTTATGAACTGAATATTCCTTTCAATTTTTCCAAGCTTAATAATTATGCCGTAGAAAAAGCAGAAGGTGATTATCTCCTATTTTTAAATAATGACACAGAAGTCAAAACTCCTGATTGGTTAGAATCAATGGTCGAGCAAGCTCAAAGGGAAAAAATCGGAGCAGTAGGAAGTTTATTGTTATATCCAGATAATACAATTCAACACGCCGGAGTTGTGTTAGGAATGCGGAGCGTAGCAGACCATAGTCATCGTGGTTTTTCTCCGACTGATGCTGGATATAATGGTCAAATAATTTCTGTGAATAATTATTCTGCTGTAACTGCCGCTTGTTTGATGTGTCGGCGAGAAGTTTTTGAACAAGTGGGAGGTTTTGATGAAGAGTTAGCCGTGGCGTTTAATGATGTAGATTTATGTTTAAAAATGGTACACAAAGGTTATCGAAATATTTATCTACCTCATGCGGTTTTATATCACCACGAATCTAAAAGTCGGGGAGTAGAAAATACCGGAGAAAAACAAAGTCGCTTCCAACAAGAAATTCAGAATATGAAGCAAAGGTGGAAGTATTTAATTGATGAAGACCCTTGTTATAACCCTCACCTAACTCGACAGAAAGAAGATTTTAGTTTAAGGCTGAAAACAAATGTGGAAGTTGCTGTTTCTTTCTATGAAAAAGATTCAGAAATAGCAGGATTCTCTATAGATTTACCTAAACCAGGAGTTGAGAAAGATATTAGTTCTATTTGTATTGGTGGGTGGGTAGTTGGAAAAAAATCTCCACCTGTAACAGTAGAATTTATTTCTGCTGGTAAAGTTTTGCGGGAAGTTCCTGCTAATTTACATCGTCCAGATGTAGGTCAAATTCATCCTGAATTTCCAGAGGCTCAAAATTGTGGTTTTTGGGGAGAATTAGAAGTTCTGGAATTTGCGCCAGAAACAAAAATTTTGTTAGAGGCTATTCTCAAAGATGGTTCTCATGTCAGATTAGGAATGGTTAGTTTTAAATGTCCTAATTTGATGTAGTTTGTTTGAGTTACCTCACCTTTTTGGGTGAGGTAAAAATTGTCTATATAGGTAATTTTTATCCCGAAGTTATTGTTTCATCTTAGAAGTATCAAACAGAAAGAAATAAACCAATTAATTTCTGGAGAACTTTAGATGAATATTCAAACTAACCTCAAAAAAATTGTTAGTCTCAGTTTAGTTACTTTAACCGCTACTGCTTTATCTTTTGCCACTATAATTCCTGCAAAAGTTACTTTTGCCGAACCAATACCCCAACGCAGTGTAATCCCAGATGTGATAAATGAAGGTATGAATGGAACATGGAATTTGCGATGGAAAGTTAACGGATGGTTACATAAAGGTCGTTTGAAAATGGATGGAAATTTCGGCACCATGATTGTCAATGTCATACCAAATTGATAAATGTTTGCTACAAATATTATCAATCTTGGGTTTTGGGTTTGGGGTGTAGGGTGTGGTTAAATCATAGAAAAAAAAAAGAAAAAAGCTGGTTAGAAAAGGGAGAAAGTGGAAAAACTTGATTAATTAGTTAATAATTGAAGTTTGCTCAAGCATCACATTCTTTTTTGAAATTGGTATCACAGGACCTAATGGTAAAAAAATCTACGCCGAACAACAAATGAATATAGTTCCGAATGCTAATGGTTATATTCTTAAAGGTAGTAGACCCACCTATCCTGGTAGTAATGCTAGAAACCCTAATTATCAACCCGATACTTTTTATGTTGAGTCAAATTATGGCGGTAATTGGAAGATGAGAAATTGTTCAGATTATCATGGTTGTCTTCCAGTCAGGATGAGGAGAATTGATAGATAAATCTGGAACAGAGAGAAAATCATAGATTAATATTTGAAGCTTTCCATGAGTTTCCTCTCTCTACTCTATTCCTGATACCAAATTGATAAATGTTTGCTACAAATATTATCAATCTTGGGTTTAGGGTGTGGGGTGTAGGGTGTGGTTAAATCATAGAAAAAAAAAGAAAAAAGCTGGTTATAAACGGGATAAAGTGGAAAAACTTGATTAATTAGTTAATAGTTGAAGTTTGCTCAAGCATCACATTCTTTTTTGAAATTGGTATTAGTTAAAGCCTCCCTCTCCAGGATAAGCAAATCAACCACCTCCTACTTCTTCTCTAAAAGTGGGATAATTTTCTATAACGTCCCTTCTGTTCTCTTCGGTTGCAGTATAAAAATGAACGGGACTACCAGGTTGTGAAGCTCCTTCGTTGAAAAAGCGATGGACAACAACAGTACCTTCCGGTTGAAGTTAAATGAAAATCATCAAAAACAGCTCACTCAAGACAGAAATTATGGTATCAAATAGTGTCAAGAGGCAAAAACAAACGACTTCAAGAATTTTGACGGAATGTCTTTACTTCCAACTTCCAACTTAAGAACTATGGTTAATTAATGCGACTTGATATCATGATACAAAACTACCCAATCTCTTCATAAAAAGATTTCAATAATCCTGTATTTTTGTGCCAATTTAGATTAGTTTTAGCAAAATTAATCGCTCCTTGACTTAACTTTTCAGATAAAGAATTATCCTGAAACAACTTTCCCACTACCTCAACAATATTCACCGCATCAACTATAGGCAAAACCAAAGCATCTTTCAGATTTTCCATCACCAAACCAATATTAGTCTCAGGTAAAATTACAGGTTTTCCCATTGCCAAAAATTCTGGTAATTTACAAGGAAAACGATAATCATTAAATTTATCTGGTCTACCTGGTTGAATTAACACATCTGCCAAAGCTAAAATTTCTGGCATTAAACTCCGGTCTATATATCCCAATTCAATGGCATATTTTCGCGCCCAACCATCATCATCTCCCAAAAAATTACAGAAATCTCTACCCGTTCTAACTAACACCGCAGGCTTACCTTCTCGGTTCAACATTGCCACTGCTAAATACAAACTTCTCACCTCATAAGTATTAGCAGCATGAACATTTCCTGTGTAGGAAAAAACCAAAGTATTTTCAGGAATATTAAACCTTTTTACTATTTCTAGATTGGGATTTCTGGGATAAAAATAATCTGTTTCTACACCAGGCCATAAAACTAAACTCGGCACATGATTCGGCACAAATTCTTTTAACCTTTCAATAATTACTGTCACCCCATCAGCACTTGCTAGAAATTCCCGATATTTCTGGGGATGAGAAACATTATCGGGAATTGCCAGAGACCCATTAGCATTAGCTATTTCTTTAAAAGGTTTGTTTAAATATTTTTCCAGGACATATTCTTCATTATCTTCCAAGTGAATTACTAACTTAAAATCATAGGCTTTCCGAAGTTTATGGCAATAATTTCGCGTAACTTCCCTCGGAGTCCAAACATGAACTAAATCCGGTCCTTGCTGATTTTGAAAGCATTCATTCAATCGATAAAATTCACCATATTCTGTCACCTGATATAAATTTGTTAAAAGTTCTCCCATGTGAAACACTGTTTGCTTATTTCTAGGAACAGCAACCACACAATCAAAACCTAATTTAATTAGGTTATTAGCAAAATGATGTACATGAAGCGCACTATTAGAATGGAAATCTTCGTACAGAACAAATAAAATATTTTTCATCAAAACTATATCCTTGGAAATTTGATTTTTGGTAAATGTAAATTAATATAGCAATTAGCTATTAGCCGTCAAATTTTGTTGTTTGCCCTACTGAAGTAAACATAAAATGTTATACTACTAACCCTAAAAAAAAGGGGGGGGTGAGCAGAGAGATCCTTATAAAAAGATTTTAGGTGAACGAGAGGCGATCGCTAAACTTGCTTGACTCATCATATATAAGCATTCAGCGGTCAGCTATCAGCCAGCCTCCTCCGGAGGAACTACGTTAACAGCTATTGCTTTTCGTCTTGATGTAAACCCGAGACTTTAAGAGCAGAGTCTTATTGAGCCAGAATTAAATCTTACTAGAAAAGCCTGGTCTTATTGCTGATGGCTGACAGCTAATAGCTGTTTGCGCAGCATTCCGCAAGAAATGCTTACCATCAAACTGACAAATTTATTCCATTAGTTGTTGTCCTTCATTTAATGGTAAATCTACCGCTTCAGCAACTTGCTCTGCTGTTAAACCGAGTTTGATTAATTTAGAAACAGTATTTAATTTAGCTGTGTATAAAACGTTTTCAACAATGGGTTGGCAAGAGGTTGTCTTTTTGTAATTTGATTGAGTATTTGCAGTATTAGTATTTTCTAATTCTGCTGTTTCGGAATTAGGGCAAAGATTGAGATTACCAATTTGTACTGGATTAAATAACCGAGAGTGATAATTTGCAAATCCTAAACGTTCGACTGTAGCGATAATTTGACTTATTTAACTTCTCCCCAAAAATCTCTGATAAAACTTGCCAGAGTTCGTATCCTTCATCCTTGACATGACCATTAGAACATTTATATTGTTCTGCAATTTCTCTATATTTTTCGTTATTCAGAACACCTTTTAAAATTCCCATTTGTAGATTATTTAGGTGTTTTCCAGTTGGCTGAAAGACTAACTCATCAATTGAATTTAAAACTGTTTGCCAGTCCATTGTTTTAGAATTAATTCTTCTGAATAGCTTATCCGCTATTATCCTTCATTATCCGTCCTTTTCCGGCTTGTGGATGTGAAAATGAGGGAATTAGAATGGACAAGTATATAAGCATATACGGTAAGACCTATACAAGCAAGGTTAGATGAAAATGAAAACTACTAATACAATCACAAGCAGACTATTTGTTGCTGTTACAGCTTTTGCCTTAATAGTTGGTTCTTTACCTAAAGAAGCAAATGCACAAACAGGAACTAGACGAACCACAGGTTGGAATACAGTGAGTACCAAAGATGAAACCAGTTGTTATAATAAAGCTCTTCCGATAATGGAATTTTTAGTAAATCAAGGAGAAATTCAAAAAGTCCCTAACTGGGCTGAACGTTTTACGCAAGGAAATAACGCCGTTTTTGACGTTATCTGCGCTCGTAATGGTGAAGTAAAAGTTGACCTTATCTGTTTTAATAGTTGTCCTGGTTCTGCAATGTCACTTCGAGATAAAATAGATTCACTGATGCAGTGGTAAATAAAAGCATTCAAGTATTTGTAGTAAAAAGAGTCCAGTCCAGTAGTGGACAGTTTCACCTAAAATAGTGCATTAGGCTTTTTGATAATCACCACATCACCCAGTTATTCCAATCCCACACCCCCCACTTTCTAATGCACATTTTTAGCGTTGGCGGAGCCTAGCGGCAGCTATATCGCTCATTTTTAACTATCTATTTTTAGCGTTGGCGGAGCCTAGCGGCAGCTATATCGCTCGTTTTTAACTATCTATTTTTAGCGATCGCTTATCAGTCTAAGTAGTCACTTTTGGCTGGGGATTCTAATGCACCATTTTAGCTCTGTCGGTCCACTCTCTTTTTATCATATGTCTTGGGCCACAGATTTTAAGCTGCGAGTATCTATATCTATCTATCTCTAAAATCATTTTTTTCATTTTTAACACTTTCCTATACCTCGAATAAATTTTTTCATCCCAGTAATTACAATTTCAGCTATCTAATGTACTATTGCTATAGTCGCAATAAAAGAAATTATGTTTGTAAGCACTACAGAAGCAGCAAGTCTTTTGAGCATATCTACTCAAAGAGTCCGAGTATTACTGAAAGAAGGTCGTATACAAGGAGCCAGAAAAATCAATAATCGAGCCTGGGTAATTCCGTTACACCAAGGAATGCCCAGAATACATCGCAGAAGAAAAGGTCCCAAACCGCGTTGGAGTTCTCATAAGCGTTGTGGGAAGAACACTGTTCACTTTAATCGCAACAATATTGGAATTAATACAACCAACAAAAATACTGATTTGACAGTTCTTTCAGTAAAAGAAGGTACGGAAAATTTAGCAACCGGCCATGAAGCTGAAATTCATGGTCCCTGTCGGATTGTGTACCGAGCAAATAAACCTCATAGTTGTGGTGCAACGGTTTGGATTGAAACTCTGGCAGCAGTAACAATGATTGATTATCAAGAGGGGATTTTCAAAATTGAGAACAAATGGGTTTTGAGTGATGAGTAAAAAGTAGATCTATTGCCTACAAAGCAACAGTATAATCGCTAAGTTGAATATCAAAATTCAGATTGTAATATGGGTCGCCTAAATCCATATAAATTTGCCATTGGTCTAATAGCAACATATAATCAACCACATCATAATTTTTTTGTCTGTGTTTTTCTGATTGATGATTAATTAAAACACTACGGGGGGTAAATACTATTCGCTTGCCATTTTTTCTCAACTTCAAACACAAATCAATATCTTGATAATCGGAGAAAAAATGTTCATTAAAGCCTCCAACCATTTCAAAATTTTTCCGACTCACCATCAAACAATTTCGACTTACAGCAGATACCTCTCTTGCACAAACTAAAGAACCTGCATAACCATCATGATTTGTAGGAAAACCTCGCATTACATAATCAACTTTTCCTAACTTTCTTAAAACAATGCCTGCCTGTTCAACAATTCCATCTGGGAACATTAAAAGTCCTCCCACAGCACCAACATCAGATTGTTCAGCATAATATAAAAGATGTCTCTGCCAATCTTCTGTCACAACTTCTAAATTAGTATTGAGGAAAATAAAATATTCTCCTTGGGCAGTTTTGGCAGCAAGATTATAAGCACGAGAATAATTAAACTTTCCTGATAAAGTTAAAGTTTTAACCGCAGAATTTTGGGTAATATTCTTTGTTTTTTCCCCACCTACTAAAATCACTTCATTATTAGGATAAGTTGAAACAGACAACAAATTTTCCGACCACTGACTCAGACTTTCTGAAATATTGGGAGCTGCAATAATCAGACTAATCAAAGGATGATTATTTCTAGGCAAAGGATTAATATTCACTCGATGTTTACCCAAACCAGGTTCTGCTTGTGCTGCCAAACCAATCCTTTTTAAATGGGAATTAACAGCAGCTTGTTGCACTACTTCAATACCTGCTTTAGCATCAACATCTCCCGAAATACTTCCCTGAATCTGTCGCCAATGATAAAGATGTTTTGAAATATGAGCAATTTTATTAGTTTGCTCGGAAACTCGTAACATAAACTCATAGTCTTGTACTCCATTAAATTCGCTCTTAAAACCACCAACAGCTAAAGCTAATTCTCGCCGTACACATAACAAATGACCGACATACATAACACCCCGAAAATATTCAGGAGACCAGTCAGGTTTAAAGAATGGGTGAATATAATTTAATCCAGAAAAATCGATTTTATCTTCATCTGAATAAACCACATCGAATCCTTCAGCAAGTTTATCTAAACTATCTTCTAAAGCTGTAGGCGCAAGAGTATCATCATGGTCTAACAAACAAATATATTCTCCCTGCGCCATATTCAGAGCTTTATTTGTCGCAGCACTAATTCCGCCATTCTCTTCTGAAAATAGAACTTTAATTCTCGATTCTTTTGCTGCTAAATCTGTGAGAATTTTTCTAATTTCTGGCTGTTTTGAACCATCATCAACAATACACCATTCCCAACTAGAGATAGATTGGTTAATCACACTTAAGACAGTTTCCACAAACCAATCTAAAGATGAATTCCAAGTAGGGGTAAGAATACTAATAGTAGGTTGAGAGTCATCTCTTTTTCCTGATTCTTGATTGCTGATTTCTTTTGCGGGAATTAGTGGCTCGATAATTTCCCAAAACTTTTTAACTGTTACTCCAGATAAACCTAATAATTCCTGTTTGTTTTCATGTCTGGGAATTAGTATAATTTTTTTTTTCTTAGGGGTTTCGGCTGTAGATTCTTGTGAACGGGTATCTGCTTCTACAGAAAATAGAGTCTTCACAGGCGTATTTTGCTTTTTAGATTTAAACCGTTCCAAGTCAGCTTGAATTTCTTGAAGTTCAGATTGGGATTTCTCCAAATCTGCCATTATTTCTGCTAATAAAGGAGAGATGGAAGATGTAGCTTTCGGAGTTATTTCAACATTAGTTTCTGATGACAAATTCTGTGTCACATATGAGGATGAGTCGGCAGAGTTATCCTCAGTCAAATTATCAACTTCCTCCGACTTTTCTAAAACTTCAACCTTCTCAAAAATCAACATATCTGGATAGCTTTTGCTTCCCACTCGTCCACACCAAGAACCGTAGGATTTTCCTAACAAATTAAAACCTGTATTATTCACCCACTCCAGCAATAAAGATTCTAGAAAACCCATACCTTTTTCTGGAGAATTTAGGTCTTTGGTAAAACCTTCTTGAAGTCGATGAATCAAAGCTTGAGAACTTTTACCTTCAGCAATTAATTGTTCTGACTCAGGGTTAACTAAGAAACAGTTAAATAAAAGCCTGCCTCCTGATTTTAAAACTCGATATATTTCATCCAAATGATGACGAATTTCACTGCCACCCACCTGAGTAAATCTGGAACTAATAAAGACAAAATCAAAGCTTTGCTCGTCGTAGGGAAGTTGAAAATCTGAGTCGATATGGCGGAAGTTAAAATTGGATTTTTGGCTAGTAATATTTTGCTGCACCCAAGATATTAATTCCTCGCAAAAGTCAAATCCTTCGTACCGCCCTGGAGATTTTAAATAATAGGAGAGAATATAAGCAATGTTTCCAATTCCGCAGCCAATTTCCAAAACTTCCGCAGTGGGTTGAAGACCTACTCTGTGAATAAAGTCGCCTAAAAATTTATAGCTTCTTTGAATAAAGTTATTCGCTCCACCATTTATATCACTGGGAATAGGAATAGATGGGTTAAATAGTTGAAACAGAATTTCTCCCGGTTTTTCTTGAAATATTGGAGTCAGAGCAATCAGACAATTTTGACAGTTTTGAAGCTCTGTTTGAGTCAGAGGAATTTCCAGCGAAAATCTGCAATTTTCTGCATTATTAAGTTTGGCATAAGCTTTTGCTACATCTGGACTAGGTAGACCTAATTTTTGTGCAAAAGATGTAAATTCTTGATTACCAATAACAACTTTAAAGCCTTCTAGAGAACCGAAGTTGTAAGAACCTACCCAACCGGATATAACTAATTTCTGATTTACTATTGTTACTTGATCTAAATGACCTACTGTTGTAATTGGTTCAATTGGTACAATAAATTTTGGTTGTTCTTGAACTAGGGATGCTTCAGAAAAAGCTATTTGTTTGGAATTATCTAATACTTTAGATAAAACTTGACCTTTGCCATCTTTAAATATGGGAGTTAAAGCAATCTCAGTATTTTGGAATTGTGAAATTTGTTCTGAGTTAAGAGACACTTTGATACGAAATCTAGCTTCACCAGAATAATTAAGATGAGGATGCAATTTTTTCACATCTGGGCTTGGCAAACCCAAGGCAACTTCAAACTTTTCTATCCGAGTATCTGCAATGCTTAATTTAAAACTTTTTACTGGTCCTGAATGACGAGATATAACCCAACCTACTAGAAGCAATTCTTGGTTATTAAATTCTGCCTTATCAAAAGAACCAACCATTGCAACTGGTGCTGTTTTTTGATTTTTTTCTAACCCTGAATATTGCTCCAAATTAACTAAATTTCTTTCAGCCACAAAAGTTGATTGAGATATATTTTTTCTTCTTTCGGCTCGCCACTTTAAAGCTGCTGCATAAAGTTCCATATCTTGACCATTAGCAGCCGCCAATTCATCCATTAATTTTCGATCAGATAAGACTTCTTTTTGAAAACTAACATATTCTGGATAAGGATTTCTATTTTGATAAATCACCTGATAATCAGACCAACCAAGAATATTTTTTAGTTCTAACAAATCCTCTTCAAAATATTCTGTAATTCCCACAAAATCAAAATAATCCAGAGATTTTCCATTCACACAATAAGCCATAAGATTACTATTACTTTGAGCAAAATTCAGTAAACCTTTTTTATTGAGATAGTCGTTTTTCGGATTAGATATATGGCGAAAACAATAATCAGAAATCAACCTCCGAATTGGCTGTCTTAACCATGTAATTCTCTGAGTATTAGGAAATAATTTATCATATTTACCTGCTCGAAAATGACCTTCAATAACCTTTGTCTGCCAATGAATAGTCGCTGGGATATTATCTTCAAACATATTAGTTTTATCTGTTAAAACTCCTTGAGTTCCATATACTTGTAATAAAACCTGTCTAAAAGCAGTTCCAGCGGCTTTTGGCACATGAACAGAAATCAGTTCTACTTGAGGAGTTTGGGCTGGTAAATTATTTGCTTCTGATGTTTTAACTAAAGTAGATAAAGCAGGGTTAACTGCATTTAATAAAGGTTCTCCTTCACGACCTGCAACTATAGGAATTAAAATAATCAAAGCATCTCTAAATTGTTGTTGGTGCTGTTGATTCATTGGCAGTCGAATTATAAACCGAGCGTTATTAGCAGCAGCAATATTTGGATGAGCTTTTTTGACTCCAGGACTAGGAAGACCTTGAGTTAATTCAAATCCTGTTAATTTTTGACTGCCAAATAATACCTTAAAATTACTTATTGGTTCAGCCTCAAATGAGAGGACCCATCCACTTAAACAAACAGTGTCATTTTCTATTGCTAGTTGGTCTAAAAATCCAGTGGTTACTGCTAGTTGTGTAGGTTTTTTCTGTTGAATTTTAAAGTTTTCCATATTGCTAAGATGATGCTAAATTTTATTTTCTAAATGCGGTCGTAAATGAGAGGTAAGTATTTGCTACGGAATGCTTACAATGAGAGAAAGTGCCATGACCTATCAGTTAATTAGTTAATTTAGGGTTTGCTGAATAAAGTCTTTTTGTTGAGGTAGAGAGTAGCTGGAGTAGGGAGTAGTTAAGAGTCAGGAGAAATACAGGGCTATTTCATTCTAGAATAAAGTGACAATTTTACTAGCTTTTAGATATTGGTTGCTCTAAACTTCAATCCTTGAAAAGGCATATTTTCGTGGTTTGCACAAAAAGT
>JAAUYJ010122025.1_pt1 | contig 20782 bp, 6 predicted proteins | sample 7278031 | NCBI WGS metagenome assembly JAAUYJ01 (sample SAMN14350222, study PRJNA611818) | marine sediment metagenome | isolation source: surface marine sediment (1.8m) | place: French Polynesia: Moorea | collected 2018-08 | reverse complement strand
AGAAACCTCGTAGTACCAGCAGTTTTTCGGTTTAACCATTGCTACCAAAAGTTTATGCAGGTCAATTGCCGTCGGGAATTTGATTTTGCTGCCTGGGTGAAGTAGGTTATACTGTAATACATTTTTGGTTAGCCACAATCCCCAATTGTAAGCATGACGAGCCACACCCGCGTGTTTGGCCAGCAAGGTTTTTTGTTGATTTGTGGGGTGTAGTTCGGTTTTGAACCCAAGTAACATAAATTGTAGATTATCATCGAATAGCTTTGCCTAGTTTAAATAACCAAGCTTTAGATAAAATTAGTATAGCGTTTCTCAAGCTCATAAGGTAGACTTGATCTTTCTATTTCTAGCTCCGGTGTTCCCCCTTTCCTCAAACAAATGAATGAGTCTACCTCACGCTTTTTGGGAATTATTTTACTATAGATTGAATTAAAAGTAATTTAAAAACAAAGTATAAATGGATACTAAAGAACAACCTATTCATCATCAGTGGAAAAATAGTATTGCTTTCCGCTATCTAGGAATTACAAGTATCATATTAGTCAGTGTCAATTTATTCTTTGAAGTTGGACAAATTTGGCACAACTTCAGATGGCAGTTGACCAAACTAGAAAAAAAGGCTGAAAATGAAGTCCAATTTTTGACTAGTCTGAGTCAAGAGGCAATTCCTAAGTCAGATTTTCTGACGCTGGAAATGCTGATGAGACAAACAACTCTGGACTCAGATATTATTTACAGTGTGATAGTTGACCCAAAAGGTGTTTCTCTAACAGGCTATATTGCTCAAAAAGATTTTCCTATTACCAACTCTACTAATAAAAATAATCTTCATCAAAATAATCTTAATAAAAAGAATATTCTGGCAATTATTAATGAACTAAAACAAGAATCAGGTATTAGAGAGGCAAGCGCCCCAATTATTAGTAATGGCAAAGAGCTAGGTGTAGTTCGAGTGGGATATTCGAGCAATAATATTCAACAGGAACTACTCAAAAGTTCTATTAATATTTTGGTATTTTCCATAGTAGTAAATGCTATCCTGATAGTTTTAATTATTCTTTTGTTTAAACGAAAAGTTAGTATTCCAATCGAAAAATTAGCTGAATTAGCTCAAGCATTTGCCAATGGAGAATTTTACAAACGTACTGATATTAAACATAATAATGAAATTGGAATTCTGCATTCGGCTTTTAATAATATGGCTGACCAAATGCAACAGCATTTGCTTGGTTTACAACAGCAAGTAGTAGAAAAACAACAAGTAGAAATTGCACTACGGGATAGTCAAAAAAAATATCGTTCGGTAGTTGATACTCTGAAGGAAATAATTTTCCAAACGGATGCTACTGGTAAATGGACATTTCTCAATGCAGCTTGGGAAGAGATTACTGGTTTTACGGTGGCAGAAAGTTTAGGAAAGCCGTTTTCGGATTTTCTACATCCAGATGATCGGCCAATGGCCTTAAAAACACTTCAGAGTTTTGTCGATTGTCAAAATTATCAGAATCAAAAATGTGAACTTCGTTACCTGAAGAAAAATGGTGAGTTTTGCTGGATGGCAGCATTGGTTCAAACTAATTATCACAAAGACGGTAATTTTGCTGGTACATCTGGCACTCTCAACGACATTACTCAACGCAGAGAAACTGAAGAAGCATTAAAAATTAGTCAATTTTCTTTAGAAAGAGCCGCAGATGAAGTTTTCTTGATAGAACCTGATGGCAGATTTATATACGTTAACCAAGCAGCTTGTATTAGCCTTGGTTATTCAAAGACAGAACTTCTGAAAATGAGCGTCTGGGATATTGATGTCATCTATTCATCGGAGCAAAAGTGGAGGCAACATTGGCAGGAACTTAAAAAAATCGTTTTTATGCGATTTGACAGCACTCAAAAGACTAAGGATGGCAAGATTTTTCCAGTTAATGTTAGTGCAAATTATCTGGAATTTAACGGCAAAGAATATAATGCTGCCTTCGTTCGGGATATCAGCGAGGCTAAACAAATAGAGAAAGAAATTAGATCGCAAGAAGTTGCTATTCGTTCTCTATATAGGGTGGCTTCAGCTCCAAATCTTAACTTTCAGCAACGAATGCAAGGTCTTATGGCAATGGGAAGACGACGTTTCGATTTAGATATGGGTTTCCTCGGCGATCTGAGGAATAATAGCTACAAAGTCGTTGCTGTGCAAATGTCTCCCAATGTCAATTTACCAGTAAAAGCAGGAGATGAGTTTGATATAGAAGATACTTTCTGTGTCACAAGCTTTCGTACTGGAAAAGTAGTGTCTTTTGAAGCAGCTAGTGAATTACAATGGTGTTTCAATCGTTCCCATAAAGCTTTTGGTATGGAGACATATATTGGTGCGCCAGTAACAGTGGGGAAAGAGCCTTATGGTGTACTATGTTTTACTAGTTTTAATCGGCGCACGAAGCTATTTAATGATAGCGATAGCCAAATTTTAAAATTGATGGCTCAGTGGGTTGGTAATGAAATTGAACGCCAGGAAGTTAATAATGCTTTAGAAACACAAATTCAGCGGGGAGCGTTGTTGAGGCAAATTACCCAAGAAATTCGCCAGAGTTTAGATGCTCAGACTATATTTCAAACTACTGTAAATCAAGTCGGTCTTGCTTTTAAAGCCAATCGTTGTCTGATTCATAGCTATATTAAAGCTCCTATTCCAGAAATACCTTTTGTTGCTGAGTATTTGGAAGCAGGACAAATATCAATGATAAATCAGAAGATTCCGGTTCGGGGTAATCCCTATGCTGAGAAGGTATTATTACAAGATAGAGCTATCTCTACTCCTAATGTTTATAGCGAGCCATTGTTGGCAGGGTTAGCAGAGGTATGTCGTCAGAGTAATCTTAAATCTATGTTGGTGGTGCGGACATCTGATCAAGGTCAAGCTAATGGTATTATCGCATTAAATCAGTGTGAGTATCACCGTAAATGGACAGCAGCAGAAATAGAGTTATTTGAAGCTATAGCTGAACAAGTGGGAATTGCTATTGCTCAAGCTAAACTACTGGAGCAAGAAGTTAAGCAAGGAGAAAAGTTAACCCGGAAAAATGTTGCCTTGAAAAAAGCTACAATAGCTGCAGAGTCAGCAGCGATCGCCAAAAGTAACTTTATCTCTACGATGAGTCACGAAATTCGGACTCCGATGAATGCTGTTATTGGTATGGCTGGTGTACTCTTAGATACGGAGTTGCGGCCAGAGCAAAGAGACTATGTAGAAACTATTCGTACCAGTGGGGATAGTTTACTTGGTATTATTAATAATATCCTCGACTTCTCAAAAATTGATGCTAATAAGTTGGAGCTAGAGGAACAACCTTTTGATTTACAACAATGTATTGAGGAAGCTTTTAGTCTATTTGCTTCTATCGCACAGGAAAAGCATTTGGAGTTATCTTATATAGTTTCACCAGAGATACCGAAAACAATCGTTAGTGATGTTGGCCGTCTACGACAAATTTTAGTAAATTTGCTCAGTAATGGGATTAAATTTACTGATAGCGGAGAAATAACAGTAAGGGTGGAACTATCAAATACTCATGAGCTTCGTCATAATAGCCTTTACGAAATTATGTTTGCCGTGGAAGATACTGGCATTGGTATTCCTGCTAATGCAATAGACCGCTTGTTTAAGTCTTTTAGCCAGGTTGACTCTTCCATCAGTCGCAAATATGGAGGCTCAGGGCTAGGTTTAGCAATTTGCCAACGTTTGGCTAAGTTAATGGGGGGTAAAATGTGGGTTGAGAGTGAGTTAGGGAAAGGTTCAACTTTTTATTTTACTATAGTAGCCACATCTGCACCTAGTTGCCTGATCGCTAATGAAGAAGCACAGGAATATTTGGTAGAAAAACGCATACTGATTGTAGATGATAATGGTAGTATCCGAGAAATGATAACTGCTACAGGAAAGTCTTGGGGTATGTTAACTAAGGCAGTAGCCTCAGCTAATGAAGCCCTTGATCTGATGAATCAAGGGATACAATTTGATGTGGCAATTTTGGATATGAAAATGCCAGAGATGGATGGCTTCACTTTAGCTAGGAATATCCGCAAATATCCATCTTATCAGAATTTACCTTTGATCATGTTAGGTCTGTTATATCAGCCAAACCTGCTGGCAAAAAGTCAAGGTCTCAATTTGGCTGCTGTAGTCAACAAACCAATTAAACTTTCTTTACTTTACAATGTTTTAATTGATATTTTTGCCGGAAAAAAAGTTCCTGTGGAAGTATTAGCAACTGAACCAAAAGTTGACGAAATCTATACAAATAAACCTCTGCGGATATTATTGGCAGAGGATAATACAGTTAATCAAAAGGTTGCCTTGCTACAACTAGAGAAGTTAGGATATCGTGCGGATGTGGTAGCTAATGGGATAGAGGTGTTAGATGCTTTGCAACGTCAGCCCTATGATGTGGTGTTAATGGATATGCAAATGCCAGAGATGGATGGGTTGGAAGCTACTCGTCTGCTCCGTTATGAATTGTCTGATGAGTTACGTCCGCGGATTATTGCTCTTACAGCTAATGCTTTTTTAGAAGACCGTAATCTATGTTTTGAGGCTGGTATGGATGATTTTATTACTAAGCCGATTAAAGTTAAAGAATTGGCAGAAGTATTACAAAAAGCCACAAGAATTAATACGGATATCTCAGTCTGGCAAAATAATAATAACAATGATCAAAACTTAAGTAATAATGTTGACAAGAGTTTAGAACTGCAAATAAAACCAATGTTAGATTTTTCTTTTTTAGAGTCTATTAAGAATATTGGAGGTGAGGAACTTCTGAATGAAATTATTGAGGAATATATCAGTTCTTCGCCGGATAGGTTAAAGGCTATTCGAGATGCGATTGCCACTGATGATCCGAAGGAACTACGAATGTTAGCTCATAATCTGCGTTCTAGTAGTGGTAATCTGGGGGGTGTTAGTCTAGGAAAAATATGTAATCAGTTGGAAAATTTGGGACGTAGCGGTACGACTGCTGGAGCTGCTGAACTTTTTCCTTTACTACAAATTGAATATGAGGGTTTTATACAGGAGTTGATTAATTTTCAATAATGTGAAAAAATGGCATGGCAAAAGTTGCAAGTAGATATAGAACCCATTTGGGGTCTCTTGAACAATAGATGATGTGATGGGGTGCAGGGGGTGCTAGGGTGATGCGGTGATGGGCTATATGGGAATATTTTTCTATCTTTTGGTTGTATTTCCTGACTCCGTGCTTCAAAAATTTAGTCTCAGTCAAAGATACACTTAGGGGTTCTATAGACGCGGTAACGCGGCGTGTCGGAGGTCTGGGAAGTGTAGGAATTGTAGGATGGATATTTGGTCTGTATTTTTCTTTGAACCCTTTTCCCATATTCCTTTTCTCTATCTTCCGAGTGTTGTCCAAAAAACGGACATCGTGGAAAAAGATACACTTAGGGGTTCTATAGAAAATGGAAATATTTCTACTACTGCTGCTAATGATTTTGTCAATAATTAATTATTAATTATTAATAATTAATTATTACCTCTCTTGGAAAAGAATAAGATTAACTAAAAGTAAATTTTTTTCCTATTTTCTCTTAGAAGGGGGAGGCTTTAGACCAAAATTTTTGGGTAGGGAATAAATCTTACAGCGGTTTTCATTTCCCATCCCCCCAATTTTCCCACACTTCCGACAGTTCCCACAGTTCCCACACCCCCAACTATATAGTAAGTATTCAACCGGATTTAATATGACTCCTATCATCCACAAAAAGACTTTTTCAGCAAACCCTACTTATTCAATTAAATCTGAAGGTGTATTGCAGTTAAGCAACATTTCAGATTCTTGGATATTAATAGATAAAGGTTGTACTCGAATCTGATTTAGTAAGTTTTGAAAAGAGCGATTTCCTTGGTCAATATATTTTTGTAACTCAACTTTTATCTGTTGCCGATAGAAACCACATAATGGTTCCCAACCTTGAGATTGTTTGGGAATTAATGCTAAATTTTCTGGGGAAATTTGGTTTAATTGAATTTTCCAATTTTGAATAATATCTGATTTTAACTGAGGTAAATCACATCCTAATAATAAAATCCAATCACTATTAATTTGAGCTAATCCCTGAGCAAAACCAATTAATGGCCCCTGAGAATTTAACTCTGTTAACCATTGACATTCTGTAGGTAAAATAGACTGATATTTTTCCGGCCAGGGAGTAATAATATAAACTTTTTCTGTACATTTAGCAGCTACTTGATAAACCCTTTTTAGCATAGGTATACCTTGCCACATAATTAAGGCTTTATCTTCACCCATACGAGAACTTTTACCACCTGCAAGTATGAGGGATACTAGATGATTTTTGGTGGGGGAAATATTCATAAAAAGTTGAAATAAACTGTTATATTATGTCCGGTTCAATAGTTAATAGTTATAAGTAACAATGGACGAGTCAGTTGTTGTATAGAATCCGGATAATTAATTATCGTATAATCACCCCTAATTCTGAATTTCAGGAAATGGTATCTAATACTTGATGCAAATTAACGACATCACCAATTACTGCAATAGCTGGTGCCTCAAATCCAGTTGCTTCAATTTGTTCTATAATTGTGTCAATAGTGCCAATTAATTGTTTTTGTTCTGGGCGAGTTCCCCACTGAATTAAAGCTATGGGTGTTTCTCTTGAACGTCCGGCTGCGGTAAGTTCTTTGATAATATTATGTAAGTTATGAACTCCCATATAAATGACTATGGTTTCTGAACCCTGGGCGATCGCTTGCCAATTAACTTCCGGTCGGTATTTTCCTGTTGCTTCGTGACCTGTAACAAAGGTAACTGAGGAACTATAATTTCTATGGGTCAGGGGAATACCTGCATAAGCGGGTGCAGCAATACCGGAAGTCACACCGGGAATAACTTCTACAGATACCCCTGCTTGGAGCAAGTCTTCCATTTCTTCTCCACCTCGACCAAATACGAAAGGGTCTCCTCCCTTAAGACGTACTACTACTGCATGAGTTTGGGCTTTTTTTATTAGTAGTTGAGTTGTTTCTGCTTGGGGTAGAGAGTGACGACCGCGACGTTTGCCTGCATTGATTTTTTCTGCATTGGGGTTAATAGTTGTTAAAATGGCAGGACTAACTAGAGCGTCATAGATGACTACATCTGCTTGTTCTAATAAAACTTTTGCTTTGACTGTCAGAAGTCCAGGGTCTCCGGGCCCTGCTCCTACTAAATAGACTTTACCGATAAACTTTGACTGATTCATCTAAATGTCAGATAGTTTTGTAATTATAGTTAATTAACTGTATTAAGTTATTTTAGTGTTGGCTAATATACAGGATTTTTCTGTACAAAAAGCCTATCTATTTTGAAATAAACCTATCCCACTATGTCTTGAAAACTTTATCTTGAGGTAATATAAAAATCGTGAAATCCCCAAAAATGATCATCTTAGTGGGATAGATTCAATAGATATCAAATGGATTCTATAACTGATATTTTGTCACCCAATAGTTAAGACACTATATTCAGATTATTACCCAGTTTTATGTTATTTTGGTTGTACCTCCAAAGCTCCATTATCATACATCAAAATTGTAAATTCAGCCCAGTCTGTTTCAGGCAACTCTGTGCTTTTAGCCTCTGAATTAACTAGACTCGGAAGTGGTGTGTTATTCAGATTATCTGCTGCTACTTGATTTAATGGTTCGTAAGAGGCGATCGCTCCATTTTTATCTACTTTTACTATGTATATGGAAGTTTTGTTTAGGGGGATTTGCCAGTTTTGATCAATAGTATTGTAGAGTTTTTGTTCTAATTCTATCAAGAGGATTTCGTCAGTAATTTTTTGGGATTTTGATTCTATATTTTGAGGGTTATAACTAGTTTCTACTTCTGGGGATATGGTACTATTTTGATTGGTTTGAGAAGGAGTTTTTTCTGGCTGATTGGCTGTGCTGGTTTGCTCTTGCGGGTCAGATTTTTTATTTACTGAATCTGCATTTGTGGTAACTGATGGTACATTTTTACTTGTTTCTTCTAAAATCATTTTTCCCTGGGATTTTTCATCTAAATTACCCACTAAAACTTTTTCATCTGCTGCTGCTGGATAGAGAATATTCCGAGAAATTAAAATCCGATAAAATCCTGCAATGGCAACTAAAATAACAGCACTTATTGAGACAAATGAAGCTGTTTTAACTTGCTTTGATAAATTTGGAACATGATTAGAACTAACTTCCGCATCTTCAGATAAAACATCTGTTTTGATCAGTATCATTTCCGCTTCGTAGGGACGGATAGCTATTTCTGTGGTGGCACCTACTCGAATTTGCAACGGCCCCCCAGACTTAGCTTCCTGCAATATTTGTACGGGTCTATTAGAAACTATTCCCATTGCTTCTAGTCTTTGAGACAGTGCTTGTTCATGTTTCTTATTCACTATTCGATCAACTATTGCTATTTGCCCTGGCTTCAAATTGGATAAATTCATCGCACTACCTCTTAAATTTAATTATTATTTTTTTGCTAATTTAACTAGTTTATAATATTTTGTATGTTGGAGGCGAAAATAATATAATAATCATCTAGATGATTGGCTGGTACAAGTTTTTTCTACTCTGAGAATTTTGAGCGTGAAAAGCTCTATGTTTGAGTATCTAGAAATCAATAGACCTCTTCGGAAAAGAGGGAGCAGGGAGCAGGAAGCAGGAAGTAGGGAGCAGGGAGCAGGAAGCAGGGAGCAGGAAGTAGGGAGTACGGATAAATAATTGATGTTTGTTTTCTATATGATAATTGTGATTTGATTTTTTATTATTGGAGATGTCTAATATTTTCTAATAACTATCTAATAACTATCTAATAACTATATTTTGTGTGGCTAATATCTCGATTTTTGGCGGGTGAATTTGATGGTGCTGGAAAATTTTAATTCTAGTTATTGATGGTTTGTTGAAGAAACAATTATTTTGCTGGCGGGGTTAGATCCTAAGCCAATATGATGATTATTGACTGCAACTATAACTGAGCCACTGGGGTTTTTGCTGATCACCTCTATTTCTACTTTTGGCACCAAACCCATTTTTTGCAGACGACGAGCTATATCTCCTAAAGCATTAATTTTGACAATACTTAGGCGATCGCCTCGTTTTGCTTTTGTTAGTGGAAAGTTAGTCTCTACCACTGATGGAGTCAAAACATTAACCATTCTATTGTTGTTTTCGTCTTCTGACTCAATCTGGTGAGTATCTCCCAAAAAGGTAAACCTCCATAATTTAACTTTTGCATCTAAGTTTTCACAGGAGCGATCATCCTCCGCACCATTAGAGCGATCGCTATATTTTCGATCCATTATGTTTATAATAGTCAGGATTTTACTTACAATCTTAATATTAGGCAAAATACTTTGTCAAGCTTAATCAGCTTTTTTTAATAATTCTTTACTTATTAATCTTAATAATTATATCCGATTATTCTAGGGTAGTTAAATTTGAATACAGGAAAAAAAGAATTATTTTGAAATAAAAATTACGTTTTTGGCTATAGCCAATATAAAAAGCTTAGGCTTTGTAATCTTTTGCCGTTTTTTATTCCTCTATTAAGCAGTTCCCAATAATCATAATTAGTTATAACTATTCAACTCAAGATTCACTTAAATTTCATTTGTAAAAATAGAACCTCTAGGTAGATTAAAATCGACAAATATATCACCACTATCAGCCTCACCTGCCATTTTAGAAAAAGCCAAACCCAACCTTATATAACTCTAATACCAAAATTTTTTGAAAATTTAAGTTCAATAGGGATAGTACATTAACAAGTTAATTACTTAATTTTTATACTAAAGACGATTTCTAAAATATAAACGATACAAATTACAACTTGGCGTTGCTTGGTTTCCTTGTAAATTAACCAATCCCATGCTGCGTAATTTTAATCCTTGGGTTGACTCTAGTTGTACAGGTTTATTAGAATTCATCACTTTTTTAGCCGACTTTAATAATTCGGGTTGTTGTCGCAAATTCCACCAATGTCGTTGTAAATGATCTGCATAAATGCCTGTATTTGTTGTTGCTGTTTTTAGCAATTCATCTATAGTCAGATTATTAATTAAAATCTGATATAATCCTAATTTTACTAAATAAGGATTTCCACCTATAATTGACATTAATTTTTCTATTTCTGATATATCTAGTTTCAACTGATAATCTTTGGCTAAATCTTGAATTTGCTGCGGAGTGAACTCTGGTAAATCAATAGGTAAACCCACATTAAAAGGTGATTGATTAATATCTATAGGCACATAAGCTTCTGTAGAATGAACTACTACTAATCGCATATTTTTCCAAATATCACGATTTTTTGCATCTTCATGCCAAGCTCGCAATAAACTAAAAAAATCTGAAGTAATTTCTGGATATTGAAAAATTCTATCGACTTCATCTAGACCTAATACTATAGGAGTATCAAGACTTTTCAAAATATATCTTTCAAAATAAGATTTGCAAGATACTTTACTGCCAAAAATTTGATTCCAATAATCATCTAAATTGGCTGATAAATTTAATTCTGAAGCGATACTAGTACAAAACCAGCGCAAAAATATATCTAAGTTTTTAAAAGTTTGACTGTCAACTAATTGGAAGCTTAATGTGGCTGTTTGATATCCCAATTTTGAACCATGATCTAAAATTCTTGCCATTAAAGATGTTTTGCCCATTTGTCTTGGAGCTTTAATTCTAATCAAAGCTCCTGGTTTGCTAATTTCTTGATAACAAAGTTCTTCCACCGGAGGTCGTTTAATATAAAAACTACTGACTAAATTATCTTGATTTTCATCTTGATTTTTTGGCAAATTGGGTGCGGAAGACGGCAAGGGCAATTTATTATAATCATTCCCATTGGGAAAATTGGTATTGATTAATTGAGATTTTGTTTTGAGGATAGGGGGAGCTATTTCTTTTCGGAGCAAGGCAAAAATTTCGGCAATTAAGTTTTGGGGATTATCTGTACTTTGCCATTGCCATTGCTGCATCTTACTTAAGTAGGCATAAATATAATAATCCAAAGATAAATTTATCGGAATATTCATCATAATCGGTATAATCCCAGGTTTTTTGTCTGGATGAATATCTTGGAATTCTGTTGCTCTTCTGATTATTTCTCTTACCATTTCACTGATAACTGATTCGGCAGTCAAAAATAAAATCAAGTAGTCAGATTGTTTTAAATTATTATCAAATTCTGGTATTAATTCTACTTCATTTTGATTTTGCCTAGTATTTGCTAAAAAATATTCATAATCACTGGTTTTTAATTCTTCAAAAAAACTAGCAAATAAATTATTTTCAGTGTTTATTTGTGGCACAAATACAAATAATTTTGGCATAGTTAAACTCGGTAGTTAATTAACTGTACTGAGTGCAACAATATCATAAATAGTTGTATAAATACAAATATAGCAATATGATTTAAGTTGTGAGAGATTGGAGAATTTTATGGAACAGGGAACGGGGAACAGAAAATCATAAAAAAATTTATAAAAATGAATATTATAACTGCTAGATTCTACACTTTTAAGCAACAGTGAAATTATTACATATGATTCCTGATTGCTATATATCTAGAACAGATAAAACAATTTGATATTTTTCTATGAACAAAATCTGCCCTTTGCCAATTTTGATATTACCATTGTAGTTGCTGTTGAAAATAGAATCATGGCGTTGCTGAATGGTAATGATTTTTAGATTAAGTATCAACGTAAAACATAAGTTTTTCAATTTTACCTTCAGCTACTTGCCATTACATTTCAGCAACGCCAGAATCATTACAGGAATTATTTCTAACCGCCCCATCCACATAAATAAAATCAGAACAAACTTTCCTACCCAGTGCAGATTAGGATGAGTAATTCCTGTAGATAAACCTACACTTCCCAAGGGAGAAGTTGCTTCAAAAATTGCATCACTTAGACTAAAATATGCTGTCACAACTTCCAGTAAAATCAACACTCCAACTGTCAATGTTATTATCAACAAAAACCCTAATATTCCTGCCGAATCAACTTTTATAGATGCTTATCGTTCTGTAATCACTTCATTATCTAACTCATATCTCATCATTTGATGTGGTTGTAAAGATATACGTTTAAAATGCCAGACTAAAGCTTTGGATAAATATAAAATTCTATTCATTTTAAGTCCGCCAGTTGAATAAAAATCTATTTACTTAAACTAAAATTTAAGTAAAGTTTTGGTGGAAAAAAATATCGACTTCTGAATGCTGATTCTTGTGGCAACTGATAGAATGGAAAAGATATACTGGAACTAATCATAATTCATTTTTTTCCTAAAAAGTAAATATATTTAGTCAATTAAATGAAGCTATTAACATTACATCTTTCTCCTCTGATGGCCTTTGTTTCTCTATTGGGAACAGTTGCCATCCCTGCTTATAGTCAACCTATTACGCCAGCAACAGACGGTACAGGAACTACAGTCAACCAAAACGGCAACCAATTTAATATCCAAGGTGGCACCCATAGCAGCAACGGTAAAAATCTATTTCACAGTTTTAGCCAATTTAACGTTGAATCTAATCAAACCGCAAATTTCCTTACTACCCCAGATATTCGCAATATTCTGGGTAGAGTCACTGGTGGAAATGCTTCTACTATAAATGGCTTAATTCAAGTAATTGGCGGGAACTCAAATCTCTTCTTAATGAACCCCGCTGGAATAATATTTGGCCCTAATGCTAGGCTCAATGTGCCTGCCTCCTTCAGTGTTACTACTGCCACAGGTATAGGTTTCAACGACAATAACTTCTGGTTTAAAGCAATGGGTACAAATGACTACTCAAATTTAGTGGGTAATCCCAGTGGCTATCATTTTGATGTCTCTAACCCAGGTGCTGTAGTTAATCAAGGAAACTTAAGTTTAAATCCGGGAAACAATCTCACTCTCGTCGGTGGCACAGTTGTCAATACAGGTGAACTATCTACGGCAGGTGGAAACATTACCATCGCTGCAGTTAATGGTGGGGATACGTTGCGGATTTCTCAACCAGGGAATGTTTTAAGTTTAGATATATCAACTGCTTCTGCTAACTTATCGGGGCAGTCAATTACACCATTATCACTAGCACAACTTTTAACAGGTCCCCCCCTTTCAAAGGGGGGTCAGGGGGGATATAACACAAATCATGCCTCATCTGTAATAGTTGATGCTCAAGGTAATTTAGTCTTGACAAGTACAGAAGGAGTAGCGATCGCCTCTGGAAATATTGATGTATCAACCCCTTCTAACCCCCCTTTAAACAGTTCCCCCCTTGATAAGGGGGGTGAGGGGGGATCTGGCATCGGTGGACAAATTAATGTATTAGGCGATCGCGTCGCAGTTATTGATGCCAATATTCAGGCCAATGGTTTAAATGGTGGAGGAAGAATATTAATTGGAGGCGACTTTCAAGGTAATGGAATTGTTCCCAATTCTCAGCAAACTTTTGTTAACAATAACTCTTTGATTTCGGCGGATAGTATTAAGAATGGAAATGGCGGTAAAGTCATAATTTGGTCAGATGATACGACTAATTTTGCGGGAAATATTAGTGCTAAAGGAGGAGAATTTTTTGGTGATGGAGGCTTTGTTGAAATATCTGGTAAACAGGAATTAATTTTTGATGGAAATGTTAATGTTAGTGCAGCATTAGGAGAAGCAGGAACAATATTATTTGACCCGAAAAATATAATTATTGGAGCCGAAATACCGAATCAAAATGAAGAGGATAATCAGACATTTTCTGTTGCAGAAATAGAAGGTTTAGATGGTGAAATTATTCTGCAAGCTGATAATGATATAACTGTTAATCAACCAATAGAAACTTCTGACTCTATAGAATTAACAGCAGGAAGAAGTATTAATCTAAATGCCGATATAAATACATCTAGTGGTAATAGTAATATTAGTCTCTTTGGTAATGATGATACAGCCGATATTAATAATCGCGACCCAGGAGCAGCTTCCATTAATCAAAGAGAAGGAACAACATTAAACGCAGGCAGTGGAAATATTACAATTGAACTAGGAAATTTAGGAGCAAATGGCGATATAAATCTAGCTAATTTAACTACTACTGGTCAACTATTAGTTAATGCTAATCGTGGAAATATTAGACGAGTTTCTCCCAATTCTTTGATTACTGCCGACAGAGCAATATTTGAAACTCAAGATGCTGGTGGCGTAGGTTTAACTGAATCACCCTTACGAATAGATATAAATAATTTAGAAATATTAACAGGAGAACAAGGATTATTTATTGAATCAATTAGTAATTTAACTATTGGTGGAGTTAGTGAAGAATTAACAGGAATTTCAACTAGACGTGGCGGTAATGTTGAACTAAATATTAATGGTAATTTGACTATAACAGAAGAAATAGTTACATCATCGCCTGATACTCAACCTGGGAATATTACTATTTCTAGTAGCGGGAATATTGATACTACTCAAAGCACCCTTAATGCAAATTCAGAATCAACCAGTGGTGGGGATATATTTCTCAGTGCTGATGGTGATATTAAAACAGGAGATATTGATGCTGCGACACAAGGCAATAATAGAGGTGGGAATATTACCATAAATAGTGGTGGCGAAGTTGATACGACTACGGGTGAAATATTTTCTGCTTCTTTTCAAGGGAATGGTGGGAATGTCACCATTACCAGTAACAACGATTTAAAAACGGGTTATATTGACTCCCGCTCGGATGGTAGTGGTAACGGTGGGAATATTACTCTAGAAAGTACGGGTGGTAATGTTGATACCAGTGCTGAGGAATTAGCATCTTTTTCCGTTGGGGGAAATGCGGGAAATGTCAGTATTACCAGTAATGGAGATATCAAAACAGCAGATATTTTTTCTTCCGCAGGTGAACCATTAGATACAGGGGGAGACTTAGAAGGTTCGTCACCATTCCAGACTAATAACACTAACTCTAATCAAAATGGTAGTGGTAGTGGAGGAGATATTACTCTGAGAGCAGAAGGAACTATTGATACTAGCTCCGGAACTCTAGAATCATTTTCTCGTTTAGGAGAGGGAGGTAGAGTCAACATAACCAGTAAAGGTGATATTACTACAAGTGAAATTTTTTCTACTGCTGGAGAACCTAATTCTGGGGAACCTGATACAGAGAATGGCACAAATAATAACAATACTATAGCAACAACAGAGACAGAAATAAACCAGAGTAATAGCGGTGATATTAACATTGAAAGTACAGAAGGCGCAGTAAATACTAGAGGTGAAATAAGTACCTTTGCTACTGGTGGAAGTGCTGGAGATATAACTATTAAAGCTTTTGGCAATATAGAAACTCAAAATGTTGACTCAAGGACAGGAGGTGGTGATGGAGGAGACATTACCATTGAAAGTACAAATGGAAATATTACTGCTGGAGGCAATTTAGCTTCTTTGTCCATGTTAGGGAATGCGGGAAGTGTTTCTATCACCAGTGATGGTAACTTAACAACTAGAGACATTAACTCTAACTCAGAAAATGGCGATGGAGGAAATATTACCCTCGAAAGTAAAAATGGAAATATTGATACTACTGGAGGTAACTTAGCTTCTTTGTCACAGTTAGGTAATGCTGGAAATGTCAGCATCACCAGTAATGGAGATTTGACAACTGGAAATATTGACTCCAGTTCAATAAATGCTCAAGCAGGAAGTATTACCCTGGAAAGTACAGGTGGAAATATTGATACCAGTAGTGGTGAACTTGCATCATTTTCTAGTAGTGGGAATGCTGGAAGTATAAGTCTTTCCAGTCAGGGTAATATCAAAACTGGAAATATCTCTTCTTTTGCAGGTCGAGAATTGGGTGCAGCAGAAGAATCAGAAAATTCTGTTAGTGGTAATGGAGGAGATATTACCCTCAGAGCAGAGGGAACTATTGATACTACCGCAGGAACTTCGGGTGAATCAAATTTGGAATCATTTTCTCGTGATGGTTCAGGTGGTAATATCATTCTCGAAGCAAAAGGTGATATTACTACAGACAGAATTCTTTCTACTGCTGGCGATCCTGAAAATAGTAGTGCTACAGCAACAACACAGACAGAGGGAAATGGTTCTAGTAGTGGTGATATTAGTATTATAAGTAGAGAAGGGGTAGTAACTACCAAAGCAGAAATAAATAGTTTTGCAACTACAGGTGATGGTGGTAGTGTTACTGTCGAAAGTTTTGGCGATCTTAATATAGATAATGAGATTAATTCCCGTAGTGATAGTAGCGGTAATGGTGGCAATATTTTCCTAGAAAGTAAAACAGGTGCTATTTCTATTCAAGGTGAATTATCTTCCTTTTCAGAATTAGGAAATGCGGGAGGAGTGAATATTACCAGTAGTGGTAATCTAACCACAGCTAGTATAGACTCTCGTTCAAATGGTAGTGGTCAAGGTGGGAGTATTAACCTCGAAAGTACAGGCGGAAATGTTGATACCAGTGGAGGTGAATTGAGGTCTTTTTCCGAATCAGGAAATGCGGGAGGAGTGAATATTACCAGTAGTGGTAATTTAACTACAGCTAGTATTGACTCTCGTTCAAATGGTAGTGGTCAAGGTGGGAGTATTAACCTCGAAAGTACAGGCGGAAATGTTGATACCAGTGGAGGTGAATTGAGGTCTTTTTCCGAATTAGGAAATGCAGGAAATGTAAATATCACAAGCAATTTGGATTTGACAACAGCTACTATTAACTCCCGTTCACAGGGTAATGGTAGAGGGGGAGATATTACTCTAAAAGCTGAAGGTAAGATAGATGCAGGATCTATAGAATCATTCTCTCGTCAAGGTACAGGGGGCGATATTACTATTATTGGTGATGGCGATATTAATATTAGTAGTAATCAAACAGATGATGAGGAAGCAGGTATTAACTCCCGCGCTGGAACTAGCAGTGATGGTGGTAATATTGAAATCACAAGTACAACAGGTAACATTACTATCAATAGTGAGTTATCTTCTTCATCCCAAACAGGTGATGGTGGCGATATAAAGATTTCCGCAGGTGGAGATATTAATACAACCAATGGCACATTAGGTTCTTTCAGTGGTGAAGAAAGAACAGAGGGAGAAGCAGCACCAGCAGGGGGAAACCAAGGAGGTCAAGGTGGGGATATTACTCTAGAAGCTGAAGGTAAGATAGATGTAGGACTTATAGAATCATTCTCTCGTGAAGGTACAGGGGGCAGCATTACCCTCATAACTAAGGGTAATATTACTACTACAAGTGAGATAATTTCTTCTGCAGCAGACCCAGAAGATAGACCTCCTGTGGGAGGAGAAAACTCAGGAAGTGAGACTATAACTCAGTCTCAGGTTGAGGAACAAACAGGTGGTAGGCAAAGCGGTAATATTCGTATCGAAAGTACAGAGGGTACAGTAACGACTCAAGGAGAAATTATTTCTTATAGTAATCAAGGAAATGCTGGTAATATTGATGTTATTAGTAATGGTGAAGTTAACATTGCTGATGGAGCGAGTATTGACTCCCGTGCTGATAGTAGTGGTAATGGTGGTGCCATTAAAATCGAAAGTAAAACAGACGCTATAACTATCAATAGTGAGCTGTCTTCCTCATCCCAAACAGGTAAAGGGGGTGATGTAGAGATTAGAGCAACAGGTAATATCACATCAGGAACAATTTCTTCCTTTTCAGAAGGTAATGGTAATGGTGGCAATATTACCCTCGAAAGTACAGGTGGAAATATTGATACAACCAGTGGTGAATTAGCTTCTTTCAGTGGTGAAGCACAAAATAACGAGAATGGTTCAAACCCTGAACCAGAGACAAACCAACAACAAACAGATAATTCTAACCCTGGACAAAACAGTGGAGGTCAAGGTGGAGATATTACTCTCAAAGCTGAAGGTGAAATAGATGTGGGACCTATAGAATCATTCTCTCGTGAAGGTACAGGAGGAAGTATTAGACTTGAAACTAAAGGTAATATTACTACAAGTGAAATAATTTCCTCCGCAGCAGACCCAGAAGATAGACCTCCTGTAGGACAAAATTCAGAAAATCAGACCACACCTGAGTCTCAGGTTGAGGAACCAACAGGCAACCCAGGCGGTAATATTGACATCAAAAGTACAGAGGGTACAGTAACAACTCAAGGAGAAATTATTTCCTATAGTAATAAAGGACCAGGGGGAAATATAACTATTATCGGTGATGGTAATATTAATATTCTTAACAATGAAATAAGTAATGAAGGAAGTATTGACTCCCGTACCGATAGCAGCAACAGGAGTAATGGTGGTGCGATTTTGATAGAAAGTCAAACAGGTAATATTAATATCGACGGTGAGTTATCTTCTTCATCTCAAACAGGTAAAGGTGGTGATATAAATATCTCTGCTCCAGGTAATATCATATCAGGAGCAATTTCTTCCTATTCAGACGGTAATGGTGACGGTGGTGAAATTAATATTACTAGCACTCAAGGTAATTTAACAATAGATGAGATACTCTCCTCCAGTGGAGAACCTATAGCTAAGAAAGCGCAAAACTCAGGGCAAACAAATTCTAACTCTGGAGAAAATACTACTGGTGGGGGTGGAGATATTAATCTCAATGCTGATGAAGGTAATATAACGGTAGGAGATATAGAGTCATTTTCTCGTCAAGGTGCAGCAGGAGATATCAATATTAATGCTAAAGGTGATATTATCACAGATGCTATTATTTCCTCAGCAGGAAACCCAGAAGATATTCCACCCCCTGGAAGAAATGCAGATAATGCTACCAGAACTCTGTCTCAAGTTGAAGAACAAAATAATCGTCCAGCAGGTGGTGACATTAGTATTATAAGTGCAGAAGGTACAGTGACGACTAACGCTGAAGTCATTTCCTATAGTGATAAAGGAAATGGGGGTGAAATTCGTATTTTCAGTAACGGTGATCTTAACATTATTCCTAACAATGATCCAGAAACGAAAGCTGCTAATATAGATTCCCGCTCTGATGGAGCAGGAGGGAGTGGTGGTAATATTCTCATCCAAAGTCAAACAGGTATTATTGATGCTCCAGGTGAGTTTGCTTCTTCTTCCCAAACAGGTAACGGTGGGGATGTCAGAATTACAGGTAATGGCGATATCCAAACAGAAACTATACAATCATTTGCTGAAGGTGATGGTAACGGCGGAGATGTTACCATTACAGGTAATAGTGATATCCAAACAGGAACTATAGAATCATTTACTGAAGGTAGTGGCCAAGGTGGCAATATCTCTATTACTACTACAGATGGTTCAATAGATACCACTTTAGGCCAATTAATCTCTAGGTCTCAAGAAGGTAACGGCGGTAATGTGGATATTATCGCTCCTGGTAATATCCAAGTAGAAACAATTTTATCATTTTCAAAAGGTGACGGTAATGGTGGAGATGTTAATATTACAGGTAATAGTAATATCCAAACAGGAACTATAGCATCATTTACCGCAGGTAGTGGTCAGAGTGGCAATATTTCTATTTTTGCCGATGGTGCAATAGATACGAGTATTGGTCAGCTATTATCTTTTTCCGCAGAAGGAGAAGGCGGAAATGTCACCCTTAGCGCCAAAGAAAATATTACTACAGGTTTTATCGAAAGCTTTAGCGGTGGCGGAACAAGGGGTGGTAATATTACTCTGGAAACGACTAATGGAAATATTAATACCACTGTAGGACCTTTAGATGTAGATATTGTAGATGAAGATATTGATATCGTTGAATTAACCGCAGAACCCAATATTCCTACTGATGCTGATGTATCTTCAGCAGATGTTGCTACTATCTTTGGAGAGGAACGCGCTAACCTGAGTTCCTCAGCTCCTGAAGGTACTGGAGGCAATATTTTAATTATTCAGAGAGGTCAGGGTGAGATTACCACTAGCAATATTAGTTCTTTTGGTGGCGAAAGTAGTGGAGCTGTTAATATTATTAATAACGACGGCAATATTAACACAGGTGTGATTTTTTCGACTGCTCTCAACGGTACAGGTGGTCGAATATCTCTGGAAACTATGGATAACGGCAACGTGAATATTAATCATATTGCTACTTATGCTGATGCTGAAAATGGTGTAGGTGGTGATATTAGTCTTAATGCTAGCGGTATAGTTAATATTAATAATGTGGCATCTTTTGGTCAAGCAGGTAGTGGAGATGTAAGTATTGAAAGTAGTAGTGGGAGTATTAGTACAGGTACAATTCAAACTCGCGCTCCTAATGGCACCAGTGGAAATATTACTCTCAATACTTTTAGCACTCAAGGTGATATTAGAACTGCAAGTGTCATTACCCAAGGGGGAGCAGCAGCAGGTCAAGTTGAGATTATTGCTGCTGACGGTTCTGTGACAACTGAAGATTTAGAATCTAGTTCTGAGTCTGGAAGTGCTGGAGGAATAAATGTGGTTGCGGGAGAAGATATTGAGACTGGAGACCAAACTGTTGATAGTGCAACTGGTGATGCAACTATTAATAATCAAGCGGGAGGTGATATTACTACGGGAGACCAAACAGCGATTACCTCAGAAGGTGATGCCACTATTAATAATCAAGCGGGAGGTGATATTACTACGGGAGACCAAACTGTGATTACTGGTGAGGGTGATGCCACTATTAATAATCAAGCAGGAGGCGATCTTACTACGGGAGACCAAACAGCTATTACCTCAGAAGGTGATGCCACTATTAATAATCAAGCAGGAGGCGATCTT
>JAAUYJ010017559.1_pt1 | contig 20784 bp, 14 predicted proteins | sample 7278031 | NCBI WGS metagenome assembly JAAUYJ01 (sample SAMN14350222, study PRJNA611818) | marine sediment metagenome | isolation source: surface marine sediment (1.8m) | place: French Polynesia: Moorea | collected 2018-08 | reverse complement strand
TGCTGAAAACAAAACCAGTCCAAGGACGTTCTCTCATTCTCTCTCTTTACACTCATCGAGGCAGGTACATGAATTACGCACAACCAACGGCGGCTTCTTCCTACTCCTTTGTACGATCGTACGCCCGTTTAGTCATCGTCGCCGATGAATAACGCTCGGGAAACCCATCACCTCCGGTCTTCTTTTGCTTCATACTCTCGTGACTATATTATACTGTACGTGGAATCGAAAGGTCTGATTAAGGGACGAAATCTTTTCCTAGAGCTTTCTTCATCCCAGTTGCAGGTATTATATCAAAACGGGTGGACGAGAGAGCGGATGTCCTGCCTTAAACAAAAGGGAAGCCCGTCGGAAACGCGAACGAGAAACTGGAGAGGATGTGGGGACTGGGGATTAGGTTTACCTGCTGGAAAGCTGCGGAAGAAGTAGCATTTTTTTCGGCTGATCCCTTCTCGGAGTGAGTCCTTTTTCCTCGCTGTTGCAGAGTTTTGCTGGCACACCATTCATTCTGCAACCGTCATACGTGTAAAATAGTACGGGAGGAAGGTACGAACTACAAAGAGGATGAACCGGAGAACGCACAAATGCGTCGCTTGGAGAGAGAGAGGAGGGGGGGATCGAAAGCAAAGGGGAAAGGAGAGGGGGGGAGAATGGGGGGATCCCCCCGGCTTTTCCCTTCGGATCCCCGTTGCGTAAAGGGAGCAAATGAGAAAGGGGAAGAGGAGCTTTCTGCGCAGAAAGTTTTTTTTGGGGGGGAGAAGGGGGCTTTCCGAGAAGGAAGGAAGCCACTCATACTCTTTCTCTCCGCTTTTTTCAGAGGAGACTCACCTCCGTAAGCTTATCCAATTTCGGGCACGTACTTTCCCGTTTTTGAGCTCACCGCAGTCAAGGGTGACTAATTTTGTTTTCTAATCGGTGACCGTTTTGTTTGTGCATTGAGCGTGTTGGGAAAAGGGGATGGGTTTTCAGCTAGTAGCGAAATGGGGCTGTAGGATCGAAACTCGATAGACATCGTTCGCACATCGACGATGACCCAGGTGGTGGGGGAGTCAGTGGGACACTCGTTCGTTCGTTGTTGTTGCTTGCGCTGTTGAGTCAGAAACAGGCTTTTTGCCGCTCACCCCCTTGAGGGGTAGGAGAAGAGCTGCGCGCTTGGAATTGAGAATTCTCCCCCGTGGCTTGACCCCTCGTGTACCTAGTCAGGCCTCCCAATCTTTTCCTCCTCTTCGTCCCATACTGCATGGGGTCCATCATGTGCGCGCGGGCCTCCATATCCAGAACGCGGCGGCTGAAAATCGTGACTTGAAAACCTTTTATTCCCTTGCCAGGCCCCAACCAAAAACAGGGGGCGACTGAGTCCGCCAAATGATGAACAGATTTTGACCTTTTCTGGAAGGTCGAGAGGCCCATCGAAGTCCACAATTTGTATATTTGCTTTTGGTTGCAAGTGTTGTCGAAATTGGATAAGATGCAGCACTACTCACGAACTGATTCCTTTCGTTAGCTTTGTTTTGACAGAAGCAAGATTGCCAATTGTTCCAATCACCCTTCCCTCGTCACAGGCAAATCCCCCCCCCAAAAAAAAAGACGTCATTACACCTATGGTTGTTCTCAACCCTTTCCCCCATACCTCATGCATCCTAGTACAGCAGGCAACAATAGGCTCATACACACAAAGGATCGCCTCTTGCATGGCTGGGAGGGTTTTTTTCCTTCGTCGAATTGGTCAGAATAGAAAGAAAGAAAGAGGCTCTTCTGTGAAGGGAGGGGGGTATTTTTTGTGTTCGCTCCTTCCCTTCTTTCCTTTGCATGTGTGTAGGTATTGGCGGTGTAGGGCAAGCCTCCCTCCCTCCCCCGCCTCCCCCTCCACCCCCTCCCTTCTTTCCCTATAGAGGCAATCGACAAACTTGCCCGGGGGAATGACTCATTTTAATCGAGTCACATGTCGGTCGGACCAAATAAACCAGGGCCACCTCCTGATACGGTATATAGTAGATGTAATTCTCTATTTATAGAGGAAAGTGTCGCTTGTATTTTTGTGTGAGGTATTGGTGCACAGGAGGGAAAGACCTAGAAAGGCTGATATTTTGAGGCAGCAATTTTTTATCGATCCCACAGAGAGCGAGATATTTCTAGAGAGCTTCAAAGTGGTGTGTTTTTCAACGCGCGTATGTATCGATTTCCCTGCGCCCTATCCATCTATCTCACTCCCCCCTTTTCTTTGATCCGATGATGAAATAACCCTGACTTTTCCTTCGCGCTCAGACCTTTTTGGGACGAAGGGAAATCGACATGACGCTATCGCTTTTTTTTTTTTGCGCACGGCCCCTCCTCCAATAGCTGGCTGGCGCCAAGGGAAGAGAGGGCCATAGGATCGAGCACCCTTTTGCCCTCCTCTTCCTACACGATATGCACCTATTCTGCCCGTCGTCTGGGGGTTGGGGAGAAAATCTGCACAATCTTCGGGCTTAAGCACAAAGGCGAGGGGAATGAAAACGTTTGCTAGGAGATGAGGAGGGTTAGGGTGAACTCATCTGCCGGAGTGGGCTTTTGCTTGGACACTGTAACATCATCGGATTTGTGCCGGTGCTCTCGTGTTTCAGGACATCTTGTGCAGATCCCTGCAAAAGGGGAAACAAGAGGCTGAGACGGATGAGTGTAAGCAAAGAGGTTCCCCAAAATTATTTTGCTTCGTAGCCTACCTGTTATAGCGCGGGAGAGGGAGGTTAGTAAGCAGCACCTGGGTTTTTGATGCGGTGTCACGCGCGACTTTCGTGAAACTGGAGGATGAGGTGAGGTAACCTAATTTCGTTTTCCTGTGTTTGTTCGGGGCGGAGTAGCCTATCCAGGCTTGAGTCATGATCGCGAGAGGATGTTGAAACGGTTCGTAATTTCGTAAGTATCTCAATTCGAACGTGCAGTTTTATTCTATGACCGTTTATCATGCTTCGCGCATCCCACCACCCGGGCCTGAGTAGAAACAGTAGTAGTAGCAATAAGTAGCTGTGTCTTGCAACACGAAACAAGCTTACTGCTCTTGGAGGAACGAACAGAGGAGAAAGAGACTTATGGGCGCACGATGGGAGGAGGGGTTTTTCACTGTACATACGGGATAATTCCAACGGAGGAGGGGCGGAGAGAAGAGAAAAGGAGAGGATGGAAGATGGGGGTTCTGTGTATTTCTCTTCAGCAACATCAAACAGCTTTTAGGGAAATGAGGGAAGAAACTTGCTCGTTGTATTTCCTCTTTTGCCCTTCCTTCTCTTGCGAACTCCATTATCTTGTTCCGTACAAAAAGTACATCTTTAGAAGACTGTCAGTTTCTACCTTTTAAGAGGAACCGCAGGTAGGAAAAGATATGTCCAGAGAATAGAAACAAAGAAGACCGACATGCCGTTTTCTACTCGTTCTAGCCGCCCAGGCGCCAAAGAAAAGGCAGTACTTTTCGCACTTTCGATACCCCCTTCCCCGCTTTGCTAGAGCTTTTCCTGGCTTTTCGCCGCCCCCGTTTCTCTTTTCTACCTCCCTGTTTTTAGCCCTCCAGAAACTCCTGTGCTAGTATGTAGCACGCCTCCTCCAGCCGCCATCAAGGTGTAGTGGCGAACACTACGAAGCACTTTACCGCTGCTTCCCACATCAACTTTTACACGCGGGGTAGCCTCCGCCACCCCCTCTACATAAGGGGGGAGTAGTAGTACGGACCCTCCCTCCTCCTTTCCCCCACCCTCCTCTCCTCTTTCACCTCCCTGCATTACTCATTGATTCGGCGATGACTCACCCTCCCAGTTTAAGGCTCGCTGACGTCATCCGCCTTTCCCCCGCCGAACGGCGGACGGACGGACGGACAGAGCGCCAACCGGCGCGGCTCGACCCACCCGCCGCCAGACAGAGCAAAGAAGAAAGGATCCGCGGACGACAAGGCCTACAACCGTGGAAAACGGACAGATCCGCCGCCGCCGCCGCCCGCAGCAATAGCAACTGCAGCAGCAGTAGCAGCAGCTCAAGCAATCTTTTTTTTCTGCGGGTAATTTTTTGTTGCTGGCCTCTCCTCCGGTGGCCCCTGCGGAGAAGTAACTGGATATGTTTAATGTCGAATCGACTTTTGTGGGAAGAATACTGTAGAAGAAAGATACGGCAGGTTTCACCAAATGCTCGAACATTTTTGCATAAGGAAACAGGTAAATTATATTATTGTGTCGCATTCAGGGGAAAGAAGGTTCCTTCCTGCAGCTGCTCCCGAAGTCCTCTTGGATTTCCCCTCCGCCTTCCGCAGCCTACATGGTCCGGTATTGCGACCGGCAGATGGTGGCTTTTTCTCTCAATACGTCTATGATCTGCTCATCTGCTTCTTTTCTTTCCATCCGCACACAAGCTTGTGTTGTACGTACAGCAGGAGATATGAGGAGACGGACGGGGGAAGCAGGCTACATGCAGCGTGGAAAAAGAGGGGATCCGATCACCACCGCCAGCGCAGCACCCCCCCTCTTCCACTCCACTCCCCCCGAAGGCGAAGGGCTTGGTGGCGTGTGTAGCAATACATGTACTGTAGTAGGTACGGTATAGTAGTAGTGGTCCCTCTTCTCTTCCCCCTCCCCCCTCCCTGCTGCGGACATAATGTGGCTGCATGCAGTCTCTTCCCCGCTTCTCCCGTCTCCCATACTCCGCCGCGCGCGCAAAGGAGTCGAGGGAGGAGAAGGGCATGTGGACGATGTGTGGTGAGTAACTAAAACGCCGCCGTCCTCAGTGCCCTCCTCCCCTCCCCCTTCTTGCTAGAAGTATCTCTACATCGGTGGGAGCTGGAAAAAAGAACAACTGCGCGGCGGTCGGTGTATGTGTGTGTGAGGGACGGACGGACGCATCTCGAAAGAGGAGAACGTCGAAGAATCGCAAGCAGTTGTCATCCCACTGGCGGAGGGGGAAGAGAAAACAGGAGGAGGCGATCGGACATTGAAAAGAAGCCTCCGCCTCCGACGCCGTCGAACCCGTCGGACAGCCCTCCCTCCCTCCCTCACCCCCCTTTCCGCCATCCCGCGCGTGTTGTGTCTCCTCGTTCGTACGTGTGTGAGTGTGTCGAGGACAGGCGAGGCCGCGCACAACAAAAAAGAAGAGGAGTAGCTAGGAAAGAAAAAGTGCTTCTGCCCGTATCCTCAAGAAAGGTGGGCTCTCTCTTCATCGGCGACGACGACGGCGGCGGCACCGGGTTGGAGAAAGAACCGGGAGAGGGGGGACGACGAGCAAAAGCTTTCTCCCATTCCTCCCACTCCTTCCCTTGCTCCTCTTTCCGCGGCCGGAAAGTAGCCTGAAAATAACCTCGTTCGTTGGCCTTGCTGCCTACTTTTGTTAGCTCTCCTCCTTCCCCTCGTTCGCTCTCTTGGGAAGCGCGTCGCCGCCGAGGCTTGATCGACGTACTGAGGAGAGACCGACCGACGGACGGACGGACGGACGGAGAAGCCTCGCTTCCGTGCCTTCGTTTCTAGTTGTACCCCACTTGTGCGTAGCCCGGCGGAGGAACAACAAGAGGAAGCCTCCCTCCGCGAAACTTGGCCCGATTCCCGCCTCCTCCGAAGCCACCCACAATTGCTAAAGAGGAAGAATATAGGAAGTGAGGAGAAAGAAGGAAACAAACGGAGGTTGTTACTCCACGCGCAACAACAACAACGCAAAGAAGTAGCACAACGACGAAATCTGAAAGTGCGATCCTATCTTACTTCCTCCTTGAAATCTGGCCTGGGAATTCGTCACCCATCTGAAGCCAAGCCACGAGAGAACTTTAATTCTCGCAAAGCACGGGGAACGTACGAAGCACAAGAAGAATAGTGCTTAAGTGAGCAAGAAAGAGAAGGAAGACTATCGAGAAGGAGAAGATAGGGAGACTGCATTAGTCATCATCGCCGTGCAAATACGCCGCGGCAAACGAACAAACCTTCCTTCGCACCGCACTTCTCTGCCGTGGGGGAGTGTGTGAGCGAGGGAGATCCCTATGTCTGCAGTGCAAATCGAGTTGCCGCCGAGGACGGCCCCGTCGCCCGCCGCCAACCACAGCCCCACCGTCGTCCTCCCCCTCGCAGTCAGGCGTCGGAGGAGCGTACACTTCCAGCTCCAGCTCAACCTGCACCAGCAGCAGCAGCAGCTACAACAACAACCCCGCAGTATCATCGCCGCCGCCGCCTCCACATTTGGCGGCGCCGGCTGCAAGAGGAGCAGTCAGGGCAGCATGCTGAGCGGCGACTGCCTCCGCCAGCAGCAACAACAGCAACAACAGCAACAACAGCAGCGCCTGCACAGCAGCCACAGTGTGAGCACCAACGGCTGCGTCGCTTCCGCCGCCACCACCGCTCTGCGTCGGGAATCCCTCAAGCTCAGCTTCAACCGGAGCATCTCTGAGCCCCACGCTCCAGGAGTAGCTGGAATCCCCGCCGGAAACGGTGCCAGCGGCATCGACCCTCCTGTCCTCAGCCCTCCCTCCTGCTCGCCCTCCCTTCACCCGTCCAAGCGCTGTCGCATGGAACAGGTCCGGCAGCAACAGCAACAGCAACAGCAGCAACTATCCCAGATCTCCTCCTCCAAGGCCGAAGCACCCTCCGTCATGGCACCCCCTGCATCCGCCACCACCCCGAGCGGCTGCTTCCTGCGCCCTCCGCCCCAGAGCATCCTCGCCGGCATCACCCCCGCCGGCACCGTCTCCCTCCCTGCCTCGCCCTGCAGCGAGAGCTCTACCCTCCAGCGCACGCTCCTCCTCCAGCGCGCCTCCACCATCGACCACCGCCGCCTCGCCTCCCGACTTGAGCTCAGGGGAGCGGGAGACAACAACAACGGGTCCGACGGAGACTTCCTGCTGGTGGACTGCCGCCCCTTCATCGCCTTCAACGTGAATCACATCCGCGGCGCCATCAACGTCAACTGCTGCGACCGCTTCAACCGCAAGCGGCTGCAGCAGGGCAAGGCCACCCTGGCCGACCTAGCCACCACCAAGGAGGGCAAAGAGGCGCTCAAGCGGCGGACGTGGAGGGAGGTCGTGGTCTACGACGACTGCTCAGACAGTCTGGAGACGCTCCCCGTCAGCCACACGCTCTTCCTGGTGATGAACGCCCTGGCGGAGGACCACCGAGAGCCGGTCATGCTGCTGGGCGGTCTCAGGGACTTCCAGGTGGCGCACCGCTCGCTGTGCGCAGACCACCTCATGCACGGCGGCCCTCCCCCTGCGGTGGCCGCCGCCGTCACCTCCCCGACGTCGCCGCTGGCGGCGGGGAGGCTCTCCTTCGCCGAGGCAGCTTCCTCTTCCTCTAACGAGCCCCCTCTACCCTCCCACTTCACCTCCCCCGTCGTGGCCTCGGCCGCAGAGCTGCGAAGCACCACCACCAAAGACATCGAGAACCACCCCGCTACGCAGGTGCTGCCCTACCTGTACCTGGGCAACATGCGAGACGCGGCCGACACCGGGGTGCTCAAGCGGCTGGGCGTCAAGTACGTGCTCAACGTCACCGCAAAGCCGCCCAACTACAGCCTGGAGCCGGACATCGTCTACAAGCAGCTGGAGGCGGCGGACAACGGGATACAGGTGAAAAATAATTGAAAAAGAAAGAAAAAGAAGCTTGACTTGAAGAGGGATATTTGCTGCGTACATTTGTGAGTCACACGCGACCTTTCTAAAGTCTGGCAGCAAAAAAAAACCGCGGAGACCACAGTCTTCCGTCTCCATAACTCTTGGTGTCCGTTCACCTTTCTTCCTTTCTCAAAGCAGATATCTCTCTCGCTTTCAACCTCAATCTTCTACTCGGCACCTACGGTTGGTTGTCGAGTGGTTATGATGTCATCGAGAGAGAAAGAGCTTTTTTGTCTTTCTCCCTGCCCTTTTCTCTCTCTCGTTCCCTCTCTTTTCTCCCACTTCTCACACTACCGAATAGCAACCACCGTACCAGAGAAGAGAAAGGTTCTTATAAACCAACGATGACGTGATAACTTATTTTCTCTTCTCCCCGCCGGTTGCTCTATTATATTGATGGCCGCCGGCCTTGACAAGGGGGAAGGATGCGAGAGAGAGGATTGCTTTTAATACAGAGCAACGGGCTTGGATTTGCTAGCTTGCTCCATTTTCCCTTAGAGAGTACTACCGGTACCTGCCAGTCTGCTGGCGAAAGGTCGCCATTTATCATGATTCATGAATGGAAGAGGAGGATGGGGGCTTTTTGACCTCCTTACACAAGCGGGGAAAGAAGTTGTTGTTGGCAGTCTGAGTCACCACGCCGATCGCTACTTCTTTCGCCACGCGATTGAAAAACACTCGAAAAGGGCACTCTGTCTCTCTCAGAGAATTTGACACGAAATTGTGCGACACAGGTGTAATGTAGCAAACAGTCGACCGGCGTTCGATCTCACCGTATTTTAGAGGGAGATTCTAGCCTCACGTGAGCCAGGGAAAACGTGTCTTACTTTTTTCTCCTATTCGCAGAACCTGCGTCAGTTCTTCGAGGAGGCGTTCGCCTTCATCGATCTGGCCCGCCGCGACCGCTCCGGGGTCCTGATCCACTGCCACGCCGGCGTCTCCCGCTCCCCCACCATCGCCGTCGCCTACCTCATGAAGCGCTACCCGATGGCCATGTCCGACGCCTACAAATTCGTCAAGAAGCGGCGCTCCATCATCTCGCCCAACCTCAACTTCATGGGGCAGCTGTGGGAGTTCGAGCAGGGGCTGCGGACGGAGGCGAAGAAGAGGCTATCGTCGCTCGGGGGAGGGAAGGGGAAGAAGGAAGAGACGACGACGTTGGAGGAAGAGGACGAGGACGAAGAGGACCTCTCCGTGGAGATGAAGGAGGTGGCGGAGAGCCTAACGGCCGAGGAGAACTCCCACCCCGCCGCCGCCGCCTCCGTCTCCTCTTCCTCCTCCACCGACAGCAACAGCAGCGGCAGCGGCGGAGAGACGGACTGGACGCCGCCGCTGGCATCCGCGCCGCCGCCGTCGGCCGCCGCGGAGGGCACCTCTGCATTTCGGTGGTCGGATCAGAAGCCAGAAGGAGAACAAGACCAACAGCAACAACAACAGCCAGTTTCCACCGGATGCGGCGTCTAAAGGAAGAACAAAATCAACCCTCACTTAGATTCTCCCTCCTGCCTCCTTCTTCGCCGCCGCCGCCTCCTCCTCCGCTTCCATCCGAGTAATTGGACGGCGGCGCCTATCCATCAACAACTTTCCGTGTCAAAAGTCGAGACGCCGAGAGGAAGGAAGGACGGAGGGAAGGCAGACCCTTCGGAGCGGAAAAGCCGGAAGGCCGAGGGAGGAAGCGGAAGACAACACTCTTTCCAGCCAGGCCTTTCTCCTTCACCTCCTCCGTTCCACTTCCCTGCTTCCCTCCCTCTTCCTCGGATTTGTCAGACGTATACGGAGGATACACCGCAGGGATTAAAGGGAGAAGACTGCTTTCTTCCACCTTAATCCGAGAGAGTGGGTTGGGAAAAGAGAAAGAGAAGAGGAGTGAGCAAAGTGGATCTTCGCTCTTTCTTCAAAAAAGGATTGGATTGGGATCTATGTCCCCTTTCCCGAGAGGATGTCCCTCCCCCCACGATCCCCGACCCCAAAATGTGGGCCCAACAAAGAAGATGAAAGGAAGGAGTTTGTTTTTTGCGCATCAAGAAAGACTTCTTTGGCAAAAACTGAGAGGCGGTTGCCTCCCTCCGTTCCTACCTTACTCCCACGTACTACGAACAATCCCTCCTCAGCCCTCCCGCTCCTTTCTAGTCAAACAGCAGGCATTTCTCGAATCCCTCCTCCGCCACCTCCGCAACGTCCATGCACGTACAACGCAGCCGCCCCATCAGAGCGGCAGGGGAGAGGTGGAGAATATATGGAAACACTTGTGCAAGGAGCCAAGCGGAGAGAGGGAGTGGAGAGAGTATATCGAACTAGTCATGTTGATGATCGAAGAGAGCTGACGAAAAGCGGCGGAAGCAGCTTGGGCAAATCGGCCGGACGGATGCTGGGGATGGACCAGAGTCGATCGTCGGGGCAGAAGAGCTCCTTCAAGAGGAGGCTGATGAAGATGTGATGATGATTTCCATGTTGGAAAAAAGCTGCAAGCTTGTTAGAACGCAGAGCAAAACCCTTTCCCCTCCTCCGTCTGCCCACGCATCGCGGGGGGAAAGAAAGGAGGAGGAAAGGTACTTCGTCAGCGGCAACCGCAGAGCTCATGTGATGAGGAGGGAGGAGAGGAGGACGGCCATCATGTCTTGTGCTGCGTGTTGGCACCTGTGCCGGGATGCCCCGCAAGAGGCAGGAGGAGGAGGCGACACCGCCGACGAAGCCCAAAATCCCTCCTCCTCCTCCTTTCCCAACGATCGGCACCTCTGAAGCGGCGGCGAAAGAGAGACTCGATAAATGATGGAGGAGGACCCGGATCAGAGCGACAAGGCGTATCTATCCCCCCTGTCAAATCGAGTTTCCCCAGGTCAGGGAGAGCAGAGAGGAATTCAATTAGGGACATCATCATCACACGGCATAGAAGAACTAAAAAGAGGAGGGGGAAGGAAGGAGATGAAAAAAGTACCTAATGCACGCACGCACACGCGACGAAACCCGGAGAAGTCTGATTATTATGACTATAAAAAGACGCGCCACCAGTTGTACTACGCGAGAAGCAAAGAAGAGCGTGCCATCATCCTGAGATGTCAAAAACCCTTTCCCTTACAACCACTAAGGTATGAAAGGAGGATTACATGATCGAAATCGAAGCAAGAAGAAGAAAACCCTTCCTCTCTTTGTCAGGCGATGAGAAACCAAAAACATGCATATCAGTGAGAATCGACGACGATCGAGACACAAGAGACGTTTTGAGAAGCGACGGAATGAGAATTCAAAGGCAAAGATGGGGGAAGAAACTTTTTCAGTGCGAGAGAAACAGGAAGCCGAAAAAAGCAAGCTACCAAAAATGTATGAGGCGGCCCCGACAGTCCGCCCGGGTTATATTTTCTAATTTATATGAGTATGTTATAAAGGGCGCCGGTCCTTGATCGTGCACGTGTATTGTCAACTTTTTTGTGTTCCCCCTCCCAGTAGGAAAAACCCCTCTCGGTAAATGATTTTGGATTTAGGAAATGTAAACGTACTGCGAGTTATACCCCGCGAATATCGATGAAAAATTCGGTGTACCGTATACACTGTCCCCCACCAACGCACACGGTCTAGAAAATGCAGCTAAAGAAGAAAAAGAGAGAGAAGATACGGACAAAAAAATTTGCGCACCATACATGCATCAAAGATACAAATATATTGATCGAAGGACTACTGCACGTAAAAACACTAACAATAGCGCGAAATCAATCATTTTCAGCAGTTACGGCGCATTTTTCAGTCTCTTCCTCTCAATCAAGGGACACAATTTTTATTGGAAGCCTTCACAAGTGTTCCCGAGGGTCCCCGGTGCCGCCAGTCACTGTCGTGATGACTCAAAATCAACAACAAAACACCTTGTTTGAGGCTCCATTGCATAAGAGAGTCGCAAGCTGCGGTTTTCACTTGGAATTATTTCACTGGAAATCTTTTCCCGGTGGCTTGTGGGATTTTTTTGTTCTCTTCCTTTCGTGCAGTCATATTCGAGCCTAATACGGTAGGTATTTTTTTAGGTGCGAAAAGGGAAGCTGATGCCTTGTTGGCACAGCTTTGATATTGGACTCTCTCATTCAATAATCATCCCAAGTTTCAACAAGGCCCAATTGAAACAGATGTTTCGATTTGCTTTCCCAGAAGGTTGCTCCTAATATCCGCCGTTGGCCAAAGTCAGACATTGATTGAAGTTCCAGGTTGTTAGCGGGCGGCCGAGCGGAGGAGTCAAGGGCACTCAAAGGGCAAAGAAAAGAAACCATCGAGAGGAGAGGGATTCACCGAAACCAGGAGGAACCCAACCAGCGAAGAAGTCCAACCAAAACAACACAGCTTCATTGGTACACCGAACGTACAGTTGCAGATGGGAGAAGTATCACGAATGGACCTTGTTATTATGATGGTCGTTGTTATTGTCTCTGGTAGTTTTTCTCCTTTTCCTAAGGTTCTCTTTCGGGCAAAAAAAGGCCATATCGTTTATCGCCTTCCCGGAATCTCTCCGACGATCGGGGTCCCATGACCCCGTTAAGAGAACTCCCAAGGAAATATAGCCTTTCCGCTCCTCCAGGGAAACGCCGGAGAAGCCGAGCCCCCTTTTTGCTTGCCAAGATTGTGTATACACTTCTTCCGTTGGGGTATAAAAGGATAAGGAGGACGTAGACGGGTCCCTTGGGAGGAAGAATTTTAGTACTGTTTGCTCAAAAACTGCATGAATAGAGGCTCCGCCACGCTCGCATAACATTTATTTGCCGGGAAAACACTGTTTCCCTATTACGGAATGGTGAAGTGACGGCAAAAAAATCACCCACGGTGCGTTTCTAACCGTTTCGATCAAAGCCTCTGTTGTTCGCCGTACGTTTCTTGCTGCGTGCGAAACAATGGGGGAGGGCTTTCGTAATTTTAATTTCACTTGTTTGCACGGTAACTCGTGAAAAGAAGGGATAAGTACTGTATAAATTGTGTTGCGACCCTGAAACTTTGACAAGGTGAGCAAAAAAAAGTTCTGCTTCCTTCATTGCCCTGCGTGCCTTCCATGCCGCCCAAGGCTACAGCAGGGGTAGGTAGGTACCACCACCAGCATTGTCCCCTATTCTCTCTCCCACTGCTACCGTTGCTGGCTGGCGGAGAGAGCCAGGACGGGTAGGTGAAGTAGAAAGAGTGTAGTAGGCGGAGGCGGAGGGTGACTCATCTTTGCACCCGGCGCCTGGAGAGCGAGAGAGCGAGGACGCACTCTCTTAGGAAGAAGAGGAGGAGGGCGAGACTGCTTTCTCTTCTTCTCCCTTGAGGGGATTCGGGAAGAGAAAGGGAGAGAGCGGGTTTTGGAAGGTCGGGCATTATGGCTTCTCCTTTTCGTACTCGAGCCTCTAGAGCCACGGCATGTATGATAGCTCCCCTCCCTCCTCGATTCAAAATGACAGTTGTTATCACACGAGGTGGGAGGGGGAAAAGGCGGCATTTCAAGTATTTTTTACACACTTGCACCCTCACGCCCCAGCCTTCAGCTCTCACGGCAGCCCCGCATGGGCGGTGAGTGCAAGTTGATGACTCACACTTGCTTCAAGTCGACTTTTCGGAGAGACGGCGGCGGCGGCCCCCGTTTCCTTGCTGTCGGAAGGTTTGTGCTCGGGAGATAAAAAGAGTCGGTGACGGACGGTCCAGAACGTACTAAAGACCTGATGATAATGGACATTGGGGCGGCGGCCAACACGGAACAACATTTGACCATTCCATAGCCGACAGCACTCACATAATTGGAACAAGGAGGAAAATGGTTTTTTTTTGGTAAATCTCGTAATCTGAGTAGCTACACCTTGGCAAATTCCACACCGCCAAAGATTTTTCTCGTCCGCGCCCACCCTTCCGTACACGGGAGTGTTTATCCTACATGCCTTTCCGATCAAACCCCCGACACTATTCTTCCCCTTTCCTCCGTTCCCGCGCTGGGAAAACTCCCCCCTCCCACACGTGAGTAAGATCGGACGTGTTTGTGTGTTACACTTTTCACACCCCGTGCCGGTGATCACCTCCATCCACTCAGCAACAGCGTCGATGTACGACTACGAAAAAGGAAGGGAGTGGGGATTTTCCCCTGATTCTCGGATGGCCGATTTAGATTTAGCACCACTCCGATCTTCCCTACATATTGTCCAGCGTGCTCAAAAACAATTTTATACTCTCACGTACTTGATAATTCATCCGAATTCCTTTCCTCGCACGAAAGCTTTTGGAGTGAGCTCGGCAGAGGAAGAACTAATTGGCCTCTTCCTCCCTCCCAAGAAGGGGCTTTTCTTCTCCCTCGCCTAATCGCTTTCTCCTCCCCCTCGGGAAAAACTTTGGTTGACCCCCCTCCTCCTCCTCTTCCTGAATATGAATGAATCGGTTGGTGCGTGGGGAAAGCGCTACGAACGTACAGAAGGGAAGAAAGACTAATTACCCAATGGACGGAGCGTTCAGGAGAGATGAATGAAATGTGGCAGCCGGATGGTCGGAAGTTACGAACACGAAACCGTCAAAATTGTTCTTATTTTTTACTGCGCATTTATCTCGAACAGTGGAGTTTTTCTACCCTGATTCCCTTTTATTTTAAATTCCAGACCAGCCGCTCTTTCGCGAATGTCTTGGAGCTCCCGTCAGGATAGGAAAAACACGTACGCAAAAAACTGGGGCCAAGGGAGAAGTGAGAGTTCTTCCAGCTCCTACTAAGTTCGAATACCCCATGTGTCCTTCCTTTCCTTCCAGTCTCAGCCTCCGTCCCCGCAGCAAGAGGAAACGTCTCCCCCTGGGAGGATGTCCTTATAGCGTTGTAGTAGTAGCAGTGGTGTTGGGTTGGAGAGCGGGCGGCGGCCGAAGCATGACCTCGATACTCGTTCTCCCATCCTCCCTCTCACTAGTTCCTCCCCCCCGCCTTCATTCGTCGCTTCCAAAACTCCCCTCCTCCTTCGTCCTCGCCTTTCTTCCAAAGCCACTTGGGCCCAACTATGGAGGAGGAGGAGGAAGTGGGAAGGAAGGACTCTTCTGTTTTCCTCCCCTCCTCATCCTCCAGTCTGTGCTTTCCCCCGGCGTCCCCCTCCGCCCTCCCCCTCCTCCACCGTCTGGAGAGGGGGAGCGGAAAAAGGAAAGCGCGAAGGCCATTCATTCATTCAAGAATCAAGCACCTCTCCACTCTAGTCTCCCTTCTCGGCTCTCTCTCTCTCGAGCGTACTTGGTTATATTGAATTACGATTTCATTGCACTAGGGAACAATATGCCGCCGTACTGTTTTGTATCTCAATCTCTTGCGGTAGACGCACGCAAAATTTTGCTTCTTTGCCTTGCTCACGACACGTAATCTGCAGGGGGAGAGAGAGCGAACTTTTTTCTCCCACTGCCATCAATTATTCAGCAAACCGCAAAAGGTCTCAGTCTCATTTGTGCAGTGCCAACAATCGTTGGAAAAAAGGCCTTTCTTGCGATCCTCGATTGACACTGGTACAATACTGTTGCATAGGAGGTTCAGCATACTCCTACTAAAATAGGCGTTCGGAAGGAGAGCGTTTGCTAAGTCGATGTTTGGGCGCTGGAAAGGACAACACAATATGAAATGGGATATGAATGTACAATGATATTATAATTTAAACAACGGGGACTATATTAATTATTGTTCGGAAAAGGAATCTTCTCGGAACCGCTAGACAAGGGGCGATCGAACGACCATGTTAACAAGATGCTCGTACATACAAACAGCGAGAGCGGGAAACTAAGAAAAAAGACTCAATCGCCGATAGCCATGACTGCCGAAGAAAATTTCCATCCTCTCTAGCATCCAATCGATACACGATGACTCAAAGTTTGCCCCCGGCGCTGGCGACCTTGGCAGTCCTCCTTTTGGGAATGGCGGATGCCAGGCATGGATTTATACAAAAAACTGTAAAAAACTATTTATGCGAACTTTCAATCTGTATTTATTGGATCCTCGCGACTCACAGGTACCTCCTGGTGAGACTCCCTGACATGGGCGGCATTATGCCTCCGCCCCCGGACATTCCTAGTCCCACCATCATGCCTCCTCCCACCCTGCTGACGGCGGCCACCCCTCCCCCTCCCACCGCCGCCACTCCCCACTCCCACATGACCATGGCCCCACAGCCCCCGCCCGTCGTCCCCACGGTCCCGCCGCGGTGGGTGCAGCAGTACCCGCAGTACCAACCGCCGCAGCAGTACCCGATAGACCCGCCCTACTACTACGACGCGTCCTCCTACGGGGACGGATACGGAGAAATGGCGTGGAGGAAGGGGAGGAGCAAGTACGGTTCTTTAATATAAAAATAGTGTCTATGCAAGAGACGCGATGAATCGAATGAACTACCAGGGGGACTCCGCTCCGCCGGAGACGCCGCCACGGCGGGTCGAGGCACAGCAACGTCCAAAGGTCCCTTTTGCCCCTGGCCCTCCTCTACTACAAGAACGTGATGAACGGATCAAAAGTGCCGAAAGGGTCAAACAAAAAGGTACGTGAATAATTCGTCCACTAAAGCATAACGACGATACCAGTGTCACCTTACCTTCAGCGGCACTACATCTCCTAACAAGTGTTGGGCGTTAGAAGAAAATGAATAATGATTAAAGGCTGCGACACGGATGAGGATTCAATTCAGGTTTATTGTATTCTTTAACTCTCGATGGTACTTGTAGTATTTCATTGTCTGGATGGACTCATTTAAACATCACGTGGAGGATTCTTAAATCTGCTGCTGCTGCACAATGATAAAGCGCGAGAAAAAAAAATGACGGGCCTACATCGGCTTTTCTTTTCTCACAACACAGAACTGAGTATTAATTGAGCAGGGTACGCGCTAAAAAAAGAGGGATATACTTGTCTTCTAGTCCCCAACATTTTTTCCTTAAAAACGATTGGTGTTTTTGGGATGGCCAGGATGGGAGGAAACTTTGCTATAAAGTGGTTGACAGCAGTTGATGTGCAAGACCGGCGGAAAATTGTCGGGAAGCGGCGTTAGTTACCAAAAGATTGCCTTCCACAAAGAAAGGAAAATGAGCTACAAGGGTGCCGTGAAAACAGGGCACAGTTCAGGGAAACAAAAAGGTCTCCAGCGAGTAGGACGGAAGGCTAGAATATTGTGTCCAATATGTACCTAATATGATAGAGACTCCTTAATCCTATGCTCTCACGAGGCAACATCACCCGTGTTCGTGGACATTTCAAAAATATTTTTCGATAGCGCTTGCTGTTTTTCATGTCTAGTGCGCAACGTATCTACTGCTTAAAACAAAGGAGTTTCGGCCCCCAGCTCAGAGGAAGAAAAATCACAGTTACTCCAAGGGGGGGAAGTGTTTTCCCAGCCATCGATTACACTGTCCCTTCACTCTCTTCATGGACTTCCGCCTCGAGCTCAAGAGATCATCCCCAGGTTGTGCCCGCCCCAGGGACTCCTGGCGATCTGGTGAGGGTCCCCCGGGCTGTGGTGTCCGCTGGCGTCCTCGTCGAGGTCCTCGTCCTCGTCGTGGCCCCCGCCGGGTCCTCCGGGTCCTCCTCCTCCGGGGCTGCCCAGGTCCGCGTCGGCGGGCGACGTGACGACGGCGAACTGGCAGAGGACGTTGCAGCGGTTGCACACCCGGACGGGGCGGTGCATGTTGAACTGGGGCAGCGGGATGGAGTGACCGGAGCAGCGGCCGCAAAACACCTTTCCGCAGTTCCTAAAGGCGGAAAATAAGTCAATTAAGCAAAGGCGATTTTTCTATTAGGCAAGGTTCGCCCACCTGCAGTGGTGCCTCCTCCTGAACATGGTGAAAGGGTCCGAGCATCCCATGCAGTTTGGTGCGTCCGAGTCCGGTATCCACGGTGGCGGCGCGCGCACGGGGCGCTCCTCGAAGAAGGACTCGCTGCCTCGCGCCTCCGGAGGCAGGTCGCCGTCGTCAATGATGCTCCCGCTCCTGCTGCCGCTGGCGATGTCCAGGAGGGTGGGCTCCGGCTGGAAGAAGGAGGCCACCGGCGAGGGCGGGGACCCGTCTCCTGCGTCGCTGCCCCCTCCTCCCCCTCCGCTGCCGTCTCCTCCTGCGCTGACAGTGGAGGAACCGCGGCGGGCCACCACGGAGGAGTCAGGAGTTTCAACGTCCCTCTCCTGCTGCAAGTGGAGGTCAAGGTTCTGGGCGTAGGTCAGTCCTTGTCCGCCGCCTCCCACCGCGCCCTCGGCGCCCAGGGGAACATCCAGCTCGTCGCTGGAGGTGGAGGCGGGGAGGAACTCATTCACAAGCTGTTGGCTCATCTCCTCCTTGTAAAGAAAAAATAAGATGAATGCGTACATCACAAAACGGACCGTAAATCTGGAAATACCTGAAGAGCGTCAGTTCCTAGGTCAACCCTGGGAAATGTGTTGGGTAGAGATTGAGAGGTCGGCAGGGAGGAAGAGGAGGTTCCTCCCCCCGACTGCCTCCTCGCCCCCGCCGGGACCGCTTCCGTCGGAGACTGCAGCGGCTCCTCCGGGGCCGTGTCGGACGAAGGGGAGAGGAGGTGCCCGCTGCCAGCCCCCTCGACAGACACGGCCGCTAGGTCCTCGTCTTCGTCCTCCTCCTCGTCTTGGGAAGTGTTCATGACGAACACGTTTTTCAGAATCGACCTACAGACCAATACAGTTGTTAAAATTAGGGGAGAATACCAACTGTGGCTCTGCTACGCACCTGAAATCTCCCGCGTAATTGCTCTGCAGCTGGTCGGCCGCGCCTGAGATGCAGACGTAGAGCCTGTGCAGGAGGTCCTCGGTCGACTTGAACTTGGCCCTCCGGTCCTTCTGGTATCTCATGGGGATGCGGCGGCTGTCGCGCTTGGCGTTGTGCCGCTTTAGACGCTGTCGGGGCCGGGGGCTGTAAGATGACTCTAGGGGAGACCCACCGGAGGAGCAGTCGGCCACTGACATGTGGGAATAAATAACACGTGTGTGCATAATACAGTAAGATGCATAAGAGCTGTACGCACGTCCTCCGGCTGACTGATTTGGACTGGACTGCGACCTCGCCAGATCCGGTGCCGAGCCGGGGGCTGAGGAAGGGGGAGAGGCCAGTGACGAAGGAGGAGGGGGAGCTCCTTGGACGGACTCTGCCCCGACGACGGCCACCTCCACCCTGACGTGGCGGCGAGGAGCGGCCGAGGACGAGTGGGGAGGGGACGAAGAGGAGGAAGAAGAGGAGACGTGGTGGTGCATGGAGGAGGGCACGCTGCCGAACCTGGTGGGAGGCCTCCGGTTGCTGCTGCTGTTGCCGGTGCTGTTGCTGCTGCTGACCCTGATCTCGGGATCCGTGCAATCGATCTCCACAATGTCCCGCCTACGACGGGAAACCCTCGCCGGTGGCGGCCCCGACGGCAGCGGGGGCTCGCTGTGGTGCCTCCGCTGCTCTCTCCTCGCCTCCCCCACCTCCACCGCCAGGTCTGCCAACTCCCGCACTAGAGACGAGGCCACCTCCTTGCTCTCGCGGTGCCGCCTCCGGTGCCTCCTCCTCCTCTCCTTTTCCCTCTGCGCCTCGGCCGCAGCCTCTGCTCCTTCCTCGTCTTTTTTGTCTTCCGTCTTGTCCACAGTTGTGAGCTTCTCCAGTAACTTGTCCACCTGAGCCCGCCCCTCCTCTGTCTTGACCTTGTTCTCCAGCATCCTCTCCACTTCCTTGAGCTTGACGGTGATGTTGGCCGGCTCCTCGTGCTGGCAGAGGAGCATCTCCAACACCACAACCTCGTGAGGTGCCAACGTAAGCAACAACTCCTTGATCTTCTTCAGGAGGTTCTTGAAGGGAAGGAAGAGGTCTGGGAAATCCCTGCTTCCCCTGTCCACGTTGAGCGGACCCTCTGGGCAGATGAGGAGCCCGTAGACGATGGCCAGGCGAGGGATGGCGAACATGAGGCTGGGCTCATACAGGTCGATCATGTCCTGGGTGATCATCTCGTTGGCCAGTGCCCTGTAAAAAGAAAAAAATGTGTCTAAGCAACCAAACGGCTTCTGCCCTACTGAGTTTTACCTTTGAAGAGTGTCGGAGAACAGGACGACAAGGTCCTGCTGTAGCTCATACTCCCGGACGGACTTGACGTGGACCATGCACTGGACGTACGCGAACTCAAACTCGGCAAACAGTCGGTCAAAGATCTTGATGTTCTCCCTGATGGACTCGGTGTACTCCGGCTGGGGGGAGAGGCACTGCTCGCGGAGAAGGCCCCGGACCTATAAAAAGCGAAATAAAATCATCAGAACATGACGTCCACTCTCCGCACGCAATTATATTCACCCCGACCTTTTCAAGCGACTTGGTCACAGCCTTGGCGAGGGGCCTCATGGAATCGGATTCCCTCTCCTTGTGCATAATCGATGAGCCGGCGGCCAGGCACTCGGCGCCGAACCACAGCTGACCGGCCAAATTGTCCGTCATTATGTCGTCTGGTTAAAAAGAGAAGATGGAAATTAAATATGCACGAGGGACTCTTACAGCACACAATTTCAAAAGGTGGAATTTTCTTAGCAACAATATTATCTCCCTTGTTGCCAACCAAATTTGGGGACAGGGAACCAGTACGAAGTTTTTGTAGGGTATACGCGGCGCCCATAAAAAAATAAAAGAATGTTCCTAATGATAGCATCACGTCATTATCCGGCGGTCGATTCGGATTCGGCAAAGAGTGGAAGGTGTTGTTTTCAAACTTCCTTAGGGGGATACCGAATAATGGAGGAATCTGCTGGCAATAACTGCGACACAGAGTTGCGGGTTTCCCCTGACACGTAATCAATAGTGGAGGCGTGTACCGTCACTACCGTGTATGAAATACAGAGGATCGGCTTTTTGCGACGAGGACGTGATGTTTCCTCTGCCTGCAATTCTACGCAGTATTTCCCCCACCGGAAATTTTTACGGTCATGACGACACGAGGCCCCAGTTTTTTCCGCCTACATTGATTCCACGGCCAAATACAGGAGGTTGAGTCACGTACGCCTACAAAATCAGATACGGGCACTGTAAAACGGCTTTTTCGGCTCGGTGCTGGAAACGCTGGGCAACCCCCTGAGTGGGGGGGCGGGGGGACAAAGACCTGACTGCGCCCAGGAACGCTTGAAAGAATAAATGCACACGTGTGCTATACTGTGTCCTCTCTCTATGCCCCTCCTTTTCCCCATCAAGGATGTAGTAGTAGCCCGCATGAAACAACCTCATGTCCGCGCATTTCCCCC
>JAAUYJ010072795.1_pt1 | contig 20838 bp, 20 predicted proteins | sample 7278031 | NCBI WGS metagenome assembly JAAUYJ01 (sample SAMN14350222, study PRJNA611818) | marine sediment metagenome | isolation source: surface marine sediment (1.8m) | place: French Polynesia: Moorea | collected 2018-08 | reverse complement strand
GTTAATAGGTGTTAGGTGGAAGTGCAGCAATGTATGAAGCTAAGACTCACTAACAGACCGAGGGCTTGACCTCTAATTAACTTTAACTTGGTGTGGCTATGCAGCCTTCAATGTTTCTATCTATTTCCTGGTGTCCATGAGGCTATGCAACCACTTGGAATTATGGGATTCAATTAAATATATTTGACTTCCATATTCAGATACTAACAATTACCTACTTCTTTCTTTACTAACTTTATTAGGGAATGTGGCTTAGATAAAACTAAGTCAAGCTATTTATGTTTTTTTTATTAAAAAACCTCTTTTTAACTTCAAAAAGAGGTTTTTTATCTAAATAAATCAAGATAAATTATTTTAAATTTATTGACAGATAGCACGATTGTTTGAATTTAGAACTATCGTACCTTCTATTCCATTAATAATAACTGGGTTGCCTGTACTAACTCGCAATAGTCGAGGCTTTTTGTTTAGACACTCTGTAATCTCTTCACCCCAAGCTTGCATAGCACTAGTATACTCTGCTCTATAACGTAACAGCTCATCTAAAGTAATTCCAGTGGGAATAGGAGGTAGATTTCTCACAAAAACATCAGTAATTGGAGTATCGGTACTGACACTATTATCAACATCAATCTCAGTAATGATTGGGAAGTCAAAACGTCTGGGTAAAGTTCTGTAAGGAATAGAAAGATCCGGTAATGGCTGATATACTTCTGGACCAGATTTATAGTCATAATCAGATGGTATTGCTAAGGCGGGTAAAGGTAAATTGGCAACTAATACAGCACACACACTTCCTAATAATGTAGAAAATTTCTTCATTCTATTCTCCTAATTTAACTTGACAGAATTTTAACTCACAAGTTATTTGCTAAAAACACTAAAGGTTTAAATTTTACCTTTAATTATTTGTAGACAATAACTTATTAAGTCATAGTAAAAAATTAATTAGCACAAGAGTAAAAGAAGGTAAAATGCTCAGACTCCACAAAATACTTTAAATTGAGCCAGTCAGTTAAGACTACAGACAATAATATATACCTTAATCCTTGTCTTTTGATCATATTCTTATAACTATAAGAAAAATGTATAGTATCTATCAGTAGTAACCTTTACTTTTTTATAGTCCAGCCTTTTACTCAAGTTTTTGATTGTAAAATAAAAAGTTTTAACTTGATAAACCGTTGTTTTAGAAATAAAAATAAATAAAAGTTTAAAAATAGATAAAAATGGCATTCTCTACAAGCTTAAACTTCACTATTCCTGTAGCACCTGCGGGATATAAATCAGGATTTGTTGGTATTATTGGGCGACCTAATGTGGGTAAATCTACTCTCATGAATCAACTGGTAGGACAAAAAATTGCCATTACCTCCCCAGTCGCTCAAACTACTCGTAATCGACTGCGTGGTATCTTAACCACAGCAGCAGCGCAAATCATTTTTGTTGATACACCAGGTATCCATAAACCCCACCACCAACTAGGAAAAGTATTAGTTCAAAATGCTAAAATAGCTATTCAATCTGTTGATGTAGTCCTTTTGGTAGTAGATGGATCCGTAGTAGCAGGTGGTGGCGATCGCTACATTATAGATTTACTCAACAAAACCCAGACCCCTGTGATTATCGGTTTCAACAAAATAGACCTACAACCCCAGGATTATCAGGAAATAGAAGAAAGTTATCATCAACTCATTGCTCCCCACTCCTGGGAAATAGTTAAATTTTCTGCTGTTACTGGGGAAGGAGTTGACAAACTGCAAAATTTGTTAATTTCTCATCTCGAAACAGGGCCATATTATTATCCTCCCGACCTCGTAACAGACCAACCAGAACGCTTTATTATGGGGGAACTAATCCGCGAACAAATTTTATTCCTGACTCGCGAAGAAGTTCCCCACTCAGTAGCGATCGCTATTGACAAAGTAGAAGAAGAGCCGAGTATTACCCGTATTCTTGCCACTATTCATGTTGAGCGCTCATCTCAAAAAGGAATAATTATTGGTAAAGGTGGGAATATGCTAAAAGCTATTGGTAGTGAAGCACGTCAACAAATTCAAAAGTTGATTGCCGGCAAAGTATACTTAGAACTATTTGTCAAAGTGCAACCTAAATGGAGGCAGTCTAGAATTCAGTTAGCGGAGTTGGGCTATCAGGTTGAGGAATAGCAAAAATTACAAATTCAATTAGAGATTTAATGCTGAGATTCAGATTCAGATACTAGGATATAGTTAGTTAAATATTCATTAGACATCTTCAATAATCAAAAATCAAATGCAATTCTCGTAAAGAAAACATCAATTATTTCTCTGTACGGAGGTTGCATGCAACGTCCCTACGTCCTTGCTCCCTCTCTTCGTGAAAGGTCTATTGAAGTGTACGGAGAGGGTGGGATTCGAACCCACGGAAGGTCTCCCTTCAACAAATTTCGAGTTTGCCGCATTCGACCACTCTGCCACCTCTCCCTAATTCAGTTATCAGTTATCAGTAACCTGAAGCTAAGGCTAAAGGTTTGACACCTGATTTTTTGGTCAAAAGTCTTTTAGGGCTTTGGCCATTAAGATGAGCAAAATATATTTGAATTATAGCGTTTCTCAGCTTAATACTAATAATGTACACCTATCTTTAATTTCTATTCTATTACCGGTTCTGTCTTCCCTGCGATATCAGAGAAAAGAACTATCCACCTGATCTGACTCCAAAGTATTTTGAAATCCTTGAGCTGGAGTCCCTTGGATTTGCCCGTAACTAGCTGTCCAAAATAGAGGAATATTATTTTTAAGTATCAAATTTTGATGGACAGAATCAGAGTCAGCAATCGCCACTTTCATACAACAAAGCGTAATAAAACCCTAATTATCAAATAATTTACTAAAATAATGAAAGCCAAAATCAGAGATACAGAAATCTATTTTGATATTGAAGGTGCAGCTTTAGTTCCAGATGGAGAAAAGATGCGAGAAAAACCAATTGCTCTTGTAATTCATGGGGGTCCAGGTGCAGACCATACTTCTCAAAAACCTACCTTCTCTCTTCTAAGTCAAAAATTACAATTAGTATATTTTGACCACCGGGGACAAGGGCGATCGGCAAGGGGACCAAAAGAAAGTTATACCCTAGAAAATAATGTGGAAGATATGGAGGCATTACGCCAATATTTAGGATTGGAAAAAATCGTAATTATTGGTACTTCTTATGGTGGAATGGTTGCCCTGAGTTATGCAGTGCGTTATCCACAAAATGTTCAATCTTTAATTGTCATTGCTACTGCTGGAAGTTCTCGCTTTTTGGAATTAGCAAAAGTTAATTTAGCTGAAAAAGGAACAAAAGAACAACAAGCGATCGCTCAATTTTTATGGGATGGTAAATTTGAGAATGAGGCACAACTAAAAGAATATTTTCAGGTGATGATGTCTATGTATTCAATCACCTATAAACCAGAAACACGAGGAAAAAGTTGGAACCGAACTATTTTATCTCCTGATGCAATTAATGTTGCCTTCGGTGGTTTTTTACGTTCTTACAATGTGCTAGACAAACTACATAAAATTACTGCTCCTACTTTAGTAATAGCAGGAAAACATGATTGGATTTGCCCCCCAGAATTATCAGAAGAAATTGCTGCAACTATTCCTAATGGAGATTTAAGAATCTTTGAAAATAGCGGTCATTTAATTCGGGTTGATGAACCAGAAGCGCTTCTGGATGCGATTATTGGATTTTTGGTTTACAAAGGATAAAAAAGAAAGGTTGGAAGTCGGACAGTTTCTTAGGTGAAAATGAAACCCAAACTATAAGAGTAGCGATGGGAATATATGGGATTTGCAAGTTAATAAAGTACCGATTATTAGTATAGAAAAAAGCCTGTGGTTGTCCGAAGCGAGGCGGTGATATTAGGCTCAACCTCAATCGGAAAGAATCAAGCCAGCCGTAGGCGAAGCCTTCTCCCAGAGTAGCAATCTCTACTATATAGATTAATAGATTAGCTAGTAGTCTATTTTTTTGCTAGCCCCTATTGCTCGGAATGCCTAATTACAGAATTCGTAGGGCCAACTATATAAGTTAAATAATTGGACAAATATTATAAAAGAAAGGCCATCGCTTTTTTAATGGCTTCTTCTTCTCATTGAGCGATCGCTATATCAATAAAAGCACTAAAACAGCCACAAAATATGCTGCAAAAGGATTTTTTGCTTTTGAAGTGGGGTCAATGGGGTAAGCCGAGAGAAAAAAAATTGCTGCTAACTCGAAAAATTCAGAAATTGGGTTTTGAGATCGTCTTAAAGGTGAAGAGACAAAAAAAGTCCAATCAACTGTCAATTTTTCGGAGATTAACAATGAACGAATTAGATTGTGGCAACTTAGCCATTAAGTTTGTTAATAAATTTCAACTTGCTTGGTGGGACAAAGGAAGTGGTGGAAACTATGATGGAGCTTATTATAAGCCTATTGTTCCGCAAGGTTTCCATGCTCTTGGTTACTATGGACAAGGCAATTACAATTCCCCTGCTGGAGTTGTTGTTGTTGTCAAAGAGTTAGAACGTGGAGCATTAGCTCGTCCTATAGATTATGAATTAATCTGGAAAGATAAAGGATCTGGTGCAGATATGGATGGAGCTTTTTGGAAACCCATTGCACCTAATAATTACGTGGCGCTGGGATTAGTTGTTACTGGAAACTATAATAAACCCAGTGTTAATGAAGTAATGTGTGTTCGTCAAGACCTAGTACAACGAGGGAAACCTGGCGATCAAGTATGGATAGATAAGGGAACAGGTGCAGATAAGGATTTTGGTTCCTGGGAGATTGACTCTCCTCCAATTTCTGGTTTTGAGGAATACGCTTATATAGCAGCAGGTACTTTCTTTGGTGTGGCTTCTCACAAAGGTGCGTGTTGGGTTTCACTATCGTTCTACCCAACCTACAGTTTTAGGCGTGTCGGTCCACTACAACAGCAGAGATCGTACTGATAATAATTGATACATAGACGATCGCCTTTCTGAATAGCTTAAGCAACTGCCTGATTTTTACCTATATCAGACAAACACCGAGCATAATAAGACCACCCATTGGGATTATTTGGGTACTCCTCAGTAAACTTCTTCAATATAGCTACACTTTTTGCCGACTCTCCTCGCAACCGATAATACTCAGCCTTTAACTGGTGAGCATCAGCAGAGTGGGGAGCCAGTTTCAATACAGCATTGACTATCTTTTTAGTCTGCTTCCCCTCCTCACCCAATACCAATTTCATCCGGCAACGATCCGCCAACCGTCGTTTGAAAACTGAGTAATCATCAGGAACTAACTCTTCTGCTCGACTTAACCTCAACTCCGCCTCCTCAAAATCACCCACTGCTAAGAGTGCGTCATAACTGTGAATCAAGGCAACAATATCATCTGGCTGAATTGATAAGATTTGCTCAAAAGCTCTCAATGCAGCCTCAGCATTATTCAGTTCCATCTCAACTCGCCCCAACGCCAACCAGTGAGACGGATTTTCTGGCTCAGAAGATGCAGCTTTCTCAAACATTTTTACTGCTTTATCAGGGTGAGAGCGACAGACTTCTATCAAACCCTGGATATGATGAGCAGTAGCAACATTACTGGATAATGGCAAGGCTTTGTCATAAATCTTAATTGCTTCAGTCACCCTTCCCATCAACTGTAAAAGCTTGCCCAGTTTCAACCCCACTGGAATTAATTGAGGTTGCCGCTCAATAACTTGGTGATATTCCTCAACAGCTAGCTCCCAGTTTCCACTTTCATAGAGCAGATCGGCTAATTCCAAGCGTTTCTTCCATCCAGAAGGATACTGCTGCACATATTTAGTTAAGGTTTTCAACTTCTGCTAATGAATTTCAACATAGTCAATGTGAATTTTTTTTCCTATTCCGTAGAAAAACAGAAAAATCAGAAAGAAAAATTTATTTTAAATAATTTTTAACGGAGAGGGTGGGATTCGAACCCACGGAAGGTCTCCCTTCAACAAATTTCGAGTTTGCCGCATTCGACCACTCTGCCACCTCTCCCTAATAAGTCAAAAGTCAAAAGTCAAAAGAGATTATTAAATTTTGACAATTCATTATATCAGAGGAAAGAACTATCAACTTTGTCTGATTCTAAAGTAGTTTGAAAGCCTCTAGCTGGAGTCCATTTAATTGCACCGTCACGACCTGTCCAAAATAGACGAATATTATTTTCCTCAAAGAACTCAATCATTTCTGGGTCCACAGAATTTGAGGAAGCGATCGCCACCTCTGGCCTAATAATATTTAATAACTCTGGATTTAGCTTATTGCCAGGCCACCAAAGCACCTGAGTCTGCTGAAAACTTCTTGCCGTAAGTAATTTACTCTGCTCGGCTAATTTCGCATCCCCCAATAATAACCAGGTCTGGCCACGCAGCAGAAATTCTGCTATTGGGGTCTCAGAATTAATTAATTTCATCTCGGTTGAACCAAATTCAATCGTTTGGTTATTTACTAAGGTATAGTAATCAGCCTGACTAGCTCCCAAAGCATCCAGCACTGGTTGGTTATTAGTTTGATAATTCTTTTCTTCATCTGTCTCTATATCATAAAAAGCTTTAATTTTCAAGCTATTAAAAATATCTGACCAGCCCTGATTCAGACCAGTTTGGGAATGAAGAGCAATAGACCAATCAATTTTATTGATACCTTGCTGGCGTAAAAAGGGTAGTACAGTAAACCTAGCAGTATTTTCATCCCCAACGTTGACCAAAATTACTTTGCGTCGGTCTTGAACCACAAATACTGGTTCCTCTGATGAATTGAGAATTGTAGCTTGAAAAACAGAAAGCCTAGTATACCAGATCGGAATTATCAGAATAGCGATCGCCAATACCACAGACCACTGCCAAAACTTCAGAGAAAACTTTTTCTTTTTCCTATTATCTACCCCTGGGGGTCTACTTCTCAATAGCCAAGTACCGCAAATCAAACCATAAAGCACAACCAACTGATAAATTGATATTGCCCCCACAGCAACTTGATTTCCTGGCAACTGACTAAAAAAATTGACAATTTCAATTAAAACCCTAACTGGAAAATATAAAATTCCAGCAATAAGACTACCTAAATAGGGATAAATCAAAGCCACCATGGCGCTAATAAACCCACCCAATGTAATCAAAGCTACCAAAGGCGCGGTAATAATATTCACCAAAATAGTATAGGGGGATACCACATAAAATACAGACAGCAAAAGAGGTAAAGTCCAAACAGAAGCAGCAACAGGAATAGCAATCAAAGATGCAAGACCAGAAGGCAACCAATCGAAATATTTCATTAGAGGTGGCACTGTCACCAACAATCCCAGAGTTGCTAAAAAACTCAACTGAAATCCTAAATCCCAAATCCACAGAGGATTAATTAATAATAATAAAGTAGCAGCTAAAACCAGAGAGGCTAATGGTTGAACTTGCCGTTGGGAAACAATGGCAACCAAAGCAGCTAAACCCATAAATGCAGCTCGCAGAATAGAAGGCGAACCACCAGTCAAACCCACATAAATAATTAAAGTAAGGATACCAAAACCAAATCTTGCACCCGAAGGCAAATTTTTAGTTAATACTAAGACTACACCCAAAATCAACGAAATATGAAAGCCTGATGCTGCCAATACATGAGCAAAACCAACCTGAACAAATTTATCCCGTAGTTGATAAGACAAATCTACAGCCTTACGACCTAAAACCATTGCACTAACAAGGGGACCTTCTGGCACTCCCAAAGAACTTACCTGAGCGCGAATAATACGCTGCCGAACCCTCCATAATCCCCAAGTATTAGTTCTTTCTTGGTTGGTTGTAGTCAGTTTATAGCCTGTCAAGCTAGCAAAAGTACCTTGTCTGGCTAAATACGCACGAAAATCAAAACCCCCAGGATTAGTTGCAGGGGAAGGTCTATATAAAGACCCAGTGATTGCCACCAACTCACCCGGATAGATACCTGTTGCTTGGAGTAAGGGTATCGTAACATAAAGTTTACCTGAAACATCTTGGTGTACATTTGCCGACCCTTCAGTACCAACTATTTCACTAACTTGAACTACATTGAGCCACAGTTGTGCTTTTCCAGAACGAGTTTTGCGAGGTAGGGAAAGCACTTTACCGCGAACAGTAACTACCTGTGCTTGAGAATCACTATTAACTTCGATGATGGTACTAATATCATCCGCTGCGGGTTGAGGTACTCGGAATTGAAAATAAATGCTGGCAAGAAAAGCGATCGCTCCAGCAGTTATCCACAACCAATTTGAATTTATCAGAGATTTTCTAGCTCTTTTGGAGAGTGAATCTGGAAACTGACCTCTTCTAAGTAAGTCTTCAGACTTGATTCTTTGCTGAGAAGTTGTAGTTGCTTTGGCTGACCTGCGCAAGTTTTGTCGGTATAATTTTTGTACAATAATTGCTAAGACTAATCCGACAGCTAGCACCCCATATATACCCCAGGGAACAATAGTAGATACTAGCCCCAGAATATACGCTAGACATATAACAATTGCTACAGCTTGATTCATATTGAATAATCAGATATTTTGAGCAAAGTATTAGGTAGTGGGGGCGAGACTTACCCTTCAAACAAACCCGCCCCTAAATTTGCTAATTTAAACTAATTTAAAATTAAATTAGATAGCTAAACCAAGCCTTAAACCTAGCACTGCATGAATAAATATAATACAAAGTGCGATACTACCGATATCAGCATGATATGTACGCAATGCTGCTTGAATTCCCCCAAATTTTGTTAGGGAAATAAAACCATTAGTTGCTAACAATCCCAATACTACCGAACCAGTCCTCACTTTTGGACTTTCAAATATTTTTTGTTCTTGCATCACCAGAGATAATACCCCACCTGTATAAGCTAATGCCATAAATAAAAACATAGCTGGAGCCATCTTCCGATGATTATAACCACTTTCTAAAGCTATAGCTTCATCAGTTACTACTCCTCTGCGCCATCCTGTTAAACCGACAAAACCACCCATAACAAATACAACGATCGCCATCATTAGAGGATGTCCCCAATGTACGATTGGTTCTGGTAGACCAAGATTGCGGAATATATCAGCTATTGGTTCTAAAAATTGTCTGATTTCCATTCTTTTATCTGCTATTTTGTTTTCGTGTTGTCAATTTGAAATTTTCAGCTTAAGCTGCTGCTGGACTGTCTTTAAGTAATGGGAAGTTAAGATTTTCTCGTTGTTCTAAATAAAGTTGTCCGACTTGTCTAGCTAAGTTGCGAATTCTGCCAATGTAACGGGTACGTTCAGTGACAGAGATTACACCTCTAGCATCAAGTAAGTTAAAACTATGGGAACATTTGAGAACGTAGTCGAGACTAGGTAAGACTAATCCTTGTTTTGTAAGTTGCTCCGCTTCTTTTTCATAGAGACCAAATAGGGTAAACAAAAACTCAGGATTAGATGCTTCAAAATTATAGGTACATTGTTCGATTTCTCCCTGGAGATGAACGTCTCCATAAGTTACAGTATCAGTCCATGCTATTTTTGTGATTGCATCGACTTCCTGTAAATACATAGCAAGACGTTCTAAACCATAAGTGATTTCGATGCACACTGGTCGGCAGTCTATACTACCGCATTGTTGAAAGTAGGTAAACTGGGTGATTTCCATACCATCGAGCCACACTTCCCAACCAACTCCCCAAGCTCCCAAAGTGGGAGATTCCCAGTTGTCTTCTACGAATCGAATATCATGGTCTTCTGGACGAATACCCAGAGCGCGGAGGGAGTCGAGATAAACATCTTGAATGTTATTCGGAGATGGTTTGATCAGGACTTGATATTGATAGTAATGTTGGAAACGATTAGGGTTTTCTCCGTAACGTCCATCGGTAGGGCGACGACAAGGTTCGACATACGCAACGGACCAAGGTTCAGGACCGATCGCCCGTAGGAATGTGTGGGGATTCATTGTGCCTGCTCCTTTTTCGGTATCATAAGGTTGAGCGATTAGACAGCCGCGATCGCTCCAGAATTTATGTAAGGTTGCTATGACTGATTGGAAGTTCACTTACTTTTTTTTGGGTGTTAAGTTTATCTGAAATCAGGGAATTTTTGGGAGATCGGCAGCAAAAGGCTTTCTTGATTTTCCCAAATAAATCATAAATTTATCTAACATAAAATAATTACTTTGTCAATCTTTGCAAATATCAAAGCGATTATTTTTTTGATTTTGTGTGCGATAATTTAATTAATCAAGAATAAAAAAGAGGTGATTAATCATGGTTACATCCCCAGTTATTTTGAAACCATTAACAGAATATACTCTAGAAGATTGGATGCAAAATCCTCCAGATAAACAAGAGTGGGTTGATGGGAAATTATGGGAGAAAAATGGCATTACTCTTAAGCATAGTCAGATTCAAGCAAAATTAGCGACTTATTGGAGAAACTATCTCAGCTCTAACCAAGAACAAGGCGAAGTTTATACAGATGTACCTTGTCGCACAAACAAGCAAGGGCGTTATCCTGATGTTGCCTATCTCACTCCAGAATTAGAGGCACAATTTGGCAATGAAAAAGTTTTGCCTCAAAGTTTTCCTTTGAGTGCGGAAATTATCTCTCCAACTGATTTAGCGGAAGATGTTATTGCTAAAGCGCAAGAATATTTACTTTCTGGAGGGGAAGAAGTTTGGTTAGTATTTCCTGACAATAAATGGGTGATTGTAGTTACTTCAGAATCTCGACTTATTTTTATTTCTGGGCAAGTTGTGAATACTCAAAAAGTTTTACATGGTTTTAGCATCGGTGTAGATGAATTATTAGCTTAATGATAATTTATTTAGTTCCTTGAAAGTACATAATTATCATAGGAATTTTAAATATTTTCCTGGCTAATTGAGATATACCAAACTTCAACTTCAGTGATTTTGGTGATTCTGCTAAAGAAATCGGAATAAAATCAAATTTACTGTAGAAAGATGCTAAACTTTCCCCCATACATTCCAAGTATAAAGGTTTGGTTGATTGTTGAATTAAATGTTTTGTAAGTGTTGTGCCTAATCCTCGACTTTGCCATTTTTTGACAACTACTAAGCTGCCTAATTCTTGGGCATCTTCAAAATTCCGTAATTGCCCACAAGCAACTATTTTTTCCTCACATAAAATCACCCAAAATTGTTGCCAACGTAATTGAGTAGGCTCAAGTTTAGCACTCAAAACTAATTTACGAATAGACCAAATATCTTTGGAGGATGCAGGTCTGAGAGTACAGGAATTTGGTAATAATATTTCTGTCATTTTAACTTCGTTATTTATAGCTTTTAGCAATCAGCTATTAAATTAATTATCAACAGATGATTGCTTGAATTATAGTGGTTTTCATTTCAGTAGACCACAGTAGGGAAGTTCCATGGAACATCACTAAAAGGTTTTGGTTATGGCGATGTGGTTCATCAGTTTGAAAAGCGCTGTATGATGTTTATTTCTAGTCATCAATCTCAGTTAACTGAGATAATTTTTTCAAAATTAGAAAAACATGATGTAGATCGTTTCCAGGGTTAAGAATATCAAATAACCTAGATACAGAATACTGTAACTTATCTCGTTTCATTACTTTCACAAACCTGAAATTACTACCATTGGTTAATAATCCAAAAGTAGGTGCTTCCGGAGTTAGATTTTTTAACATATAAAATAATAGTTGAGGTAAACCAACTTCTAAGGAATATTGTGAACGTTTAGCTTCAATAGCAACTACCCAAAAATATTCTTTTAATAGCAAAACATCTATACTCCCTCTGATAATTTTATCCTCATCTTCAAGCATAAGTTCTACTGATTTTTCTGACTCAATATGAAAAGGTGGAATGTATAAATCTGCTAAATACAATAATGGCGCAAGTACCACCATCTTCACTGTATTTTCTAACATTTGATATTTAGCATTATTGAGATAGCCAGCTTTGACTTTATCTAAGCTTTGTTTTTCTAAGTCCTTAATTTCTGGTAAATCTTCGAGCCATTCTCTAAAAAATTGCTCATCCTCAGAGAGTTGTAAATTGAATTTAGTTTCAATATCATGTAAAGTCTGGCTTGTAGCCGTAATTGTTTCAGGCATAATTATAATATAAGAGCTATATTTACTACACTATTATTATATACTTTTGACAAGTAATGTTCTGAAATTATCAATCAAAAATATCAATTATGTCTTTAACTCCTCTTTCTGAAGAAATAGCAAAAACTAGCCTCAAAAATATTCAACTTGTAGCTACTGATATGGATGGCACATTAACTAAAAATGGTAAATTCACTTCAAATCTTTTTCTGGCTTTAGAAAAGTTAGCAACTGCCAAAATTCAGGTGTTAGTAATTACAGGTCGCTCTGGTGGTTGGGTACAAGCTATCAAGAATTATTTACCTGTAGTCGGAGCGATCGCTGAAAATGGCGGTTTATTTTATCCCACTAATAGCGAAGCACCTAAATTTTTAACTTCTATGCCAAATATTAATATACACAGACAAAATTTAGCCGAAGTTTTTCAAGATTTAAAAAGTCTGTTTCCAGAAATTGAAGAATCTGTTGATAATCAATTTAGATTAACTGATTGGACTTTTGATATTCAGGATTTGAGTTTGTCTGAACTGACAAAAATGGCGGATATTTGTCAAACAAAAGGTTATAGTTTTACCTATAGCACTGTGCAATGTCATATTAAACCTTTAGAACAGGATAAATCGGCAGGTTTATTGCAGGTTTTGTCAGAATATTTTCCTGAATTAACAACAGAAAAAGTAGTTACAGTTGGTGATAGTCCTAATGATGAAACTCTGTTTGATGAGAGTAAATTTCCTTTGTCTGTGGGAGTAGCAAATATTCTCGAATATGTAGACATATTAAATTATCGGCCAGTTTACGTTACTGGGAAAAAAGAGGCTGAAGGTTTTTGTGAGTTGGCAGAATTATTATTATAATAGTTGTAAGCATTCAGCCGTCAGCACTTCAGCAATTAGCTATTGCTGGCGCGTGTTAGATAAAAGCTTGACTAATTGAATCATAATTTATATTTACTATCAAAGCTGTGCTTACAGCGGTTTTCATTTCAGTAGACCACAGTAGGGACGTTCCATGGAACCTCCCTACAAGGTTTTGGTTGTGAAGATGTGATTTATCAATCAGCAAAAGCGGTGTAAAGTCTATACTCATTAAAGCCCACTTATGAGAGCTGAGACCTGACTACTAATAGCTGAATGCTTACGAATAGTTTTTGTCAATCTTATTAATTTTATTAGTGTTAAATATCTAACTTTTTGTTTGCTCGAAGTAATTCTACAAAACTGTACTGTATGGTATAATCATCCTAACTTAACTATAAAAATGATCAGCTTAAACAAGACAGACTATTGACAAAATTGCTTTGTTTTGCATATTTGTCAAAATAGTTTGTTTACCTATAAAATAAACATCTGGTGACAATCAAAAATCAAGTAAATTACCACCTATAAATCATCAATTCTTTCCCTCCTACTCCCTACTCCCTACTCCCTCTTTTCTGGAGATACCTAATAGACATCATTTTATGAATTTTTGACTCTGAAACTGTAATTAATTCTTGGTTTCCATAACTGCATCCAATAATAAATCGCCACCAAAGCGCACGGGGTCAGTACAAGGCAAACCAGTTTCAGTTTCCACTTGAGCGATCGCTTCTCTGGCCGCTACTTCATCCAAATGAAAAGTGTTCATGGCAATACCTGCAACTCGCGCTGGGTACAAAGCTCCACCAGCAGCAGCCACTATTTCGTATAACTGAACCACTGCTGGTAAAGGTGGAATCAGAACATTGGGATGATTGCGAATATGAGTTTGATTAGCACGATGCACCAATATTAAATCTGTGGGTTGAGTACCACGTAATAGTGGAAGAGTGGCAGTAGAACCTGGGTGTAATAAAGAACCTTGCCCTTCAATAATCAGTAAGTCGTGGGTACTGCCAAACTGTATTACCATTTGTTCAACCGCCCCTGCTGCAAAATCAACCCGCACTGCATCTAAGGCAATACCATCCCCAGAAATCATTAAACCTGCTTGCCCTGTGGCGAGGAATTTAGAGTTCAGACCTCGGTGTTGGGCTGTTGCATTTAGTTCTAAACTGGTAGACATTTTGCCGATCCCCATGTCGGTTCCCACTGTTAAGACTCGCTTACAAGTAAGTGTTCTGGCTTTGCCACTAGCAATGGGTAATTTTGCTGGCTCTTGACGTACATCCCATATCCATTGTTGAGGTTGTAATAGGGATTTAAGATCGGGATGATTTGCGAGTGGGGTATGTAAACCGTTGACTATTGATAACCCAGAGGAAACAGCTTGTTTAATTTCTGCCAACCATTCGTCTGGCAAAGCACCGCCGGAAGGAGCGATGCCAATAACTAATATTTCTGGGTGATAGGCGATCGCTTCGTTAACGGAAGCAACTATTGGAGCGTTACGGGGAATTTTGGTGAGTTCGGGCAATGATTTTCCGGCTGATTGGCGATCGATGACTGCGACAATTTCGGCTTGGCTATAACGTAATAGGGATAAGCCTGTTTTGCCATTTTGGCCTTGGATGCCGTCGTGTAGGAGAATTACTATCTTACTATTTTTAATTTTTGATTGTATGTTGTCTGTAGTCATGGTTTTTTATACCAATTTCATCTAACAGTCTACTACTGGATTGACACATCTACAAGGGTGCGTGACGACGGATTGCTAAATCTCTTTCATACTCTGAAGTTAAGCCGTAAGTACGCACCCTACAATTTTGCACTACAATTTTCACAAAATTAGCTGGGTCAGTCCAGTGTCAAATAGGTTAAAAATGAAGTAATTGGGATCAAGTTCCCAATTACCCATTAGACTAAAAGACCTACCCTTCAGCTAGAGAGTAAGGACGTGTCAACTTGTCCAACTGTGAAACCAATAAACTGAGGAACAAACCAACGTCAGTCACAACTCCCACAGATTCTACCGAGCCACGATCGCTCAACTTAGTTACCACCGCTGGATTAATATCCACACAAACCATCTTCACTCCTGAAGGTGTCATATTTCCCACCCCAATAGAGTGCAACATAGTTGACAACATCAAAATCATTTCTGCACCGCGCAACAACTCACCATATTCCTCTTGCGCCTTAATCAAATCCATCTGAGTATCAGGCAGAGGGCCGTCATCACGAATTGAACCTGCTAAAGCAAAAGGCACATTATTTTTGACGCACTCATACATCACTCCTTTTGTAATCAAACCAGCCTCAACCGCCTTAGCAATACTACCATGGCGTCGCACGGCATTAATAACCTTCAAATGATGTCGGTGTCCGCCATGAACAGCAACACCTCGTTTCATATCCACACCCAAGGAAGTACCCATCATTGACTGCTCAATATCGTGAACAGCTATAGCATTACCACCGAGTAAACCCTGTACATATCCTTCCCGGATTAAATGTGATAGATGCGATCCTCCGCCAGTATGAATCACAACTGGGCCTGCTGTCACTACAACTTTGCCTCCACGGTCGCGAATTTGTCGGAGTTCCCAGGCTACTTGTTCGACTACTAACTCCACCCGACGTTCGCTAGAAACACCAGCAGACATAAAGCTGAATTCTTCTGTATTGCGTTTTTCACGGGATTCTGTTTTGCGGATAGTACGAATACCTACTACATCTACGACAACCTGTTCGCCCACTTCTAGGTCTCGTAAGATTTTACATTTGGCTTGAATACCATTTTCGGTTTCGGTAATGGCGATCGCTCCATCCATTCTTTGATTTTGTAATCTTATCCACTGACCTTTAACTCTCACTTCGGTGGGATAAATAGTAGTGACATAAAAATCATCAGGAGCAACACCATTTTTTTCTACTGGCTCCAACTTAGCATCCTGCACATCCTCAGTTGGTACTAATGCACCAATCTCAATCAGTTGACTCATGATTTCTTCCATGATTTCATGGGAAGGTGCAGAAACTTTCACTTCTGCGAGGGAAGTGCTTTGACGTTGTTCTCCGAGATTAAAGTTGAGAACTTTAAAACTACCCCCACCTTCAACAATTAAGTCTAAAGCTTGGTTGATTAAACCAGAATCAAGTAAATGTCCTTCCATGCGAACGACACGACTTTCGACTTGCACGGTGGCAGAACGTTCTGGCATCACTGGTTCTGTAACTCTGAGAGTCAGACATTTAGCAGCACCGCCAGCTTTCAGGAATTCTGTTAGAGGTGTTTCGATGACGTTGAAACCTGCGTTGGTAAGATTTGATTTCAGTTGCTCACTTACCTTGTTCATTATGATGTTTTGATTGATGTTAACTGCATTACAGGCAAAGTTAACTGCATCTGGTTCTTGAACTACAATCCTTTTTTCTGACGGTACTCGCATTTCTATGAGATGGTTGGAGTAGGAGTCGAATGCGGGTGGGTAGTAGAGTAAGTAGCCGCCTGTTAGGGGACAGAAGCAAGTATCAAGGTGATAAAAGCGATCGTCTATAAGTCTTAGGGATATTACTTCGATGTCGAGCCATTTTGCTAGTAGGGGGTGGGAGTCTAGTTCTGAACGAAAGCCGTATCCAGCCCAGAGGTAGCGACCTTCGCGGTCAAGGAGGGCATCTCCCGCGCCTTCAAAGGGAAGGTCTTTAGGCAGTTCGTGAACGATGAAACCTTGGTTGAGGAACCATTCTTTGAAGTGAGGTTCTTCTCCCTGGCGTTCTTTGTGGTAGAAACGGCTGATAACGACGGTATTTCCGAGAACTAGACCTGCGTTGGCTGTGAATACCATGTCAGGCCAGCCTTTTTGGGGTGGTACTAGGTCTACGATGGCGTGTTCTTTGATGATGTGGTGCAGTTTGTGCCATTGTTCGACGGCGCGATCGCGTGAAGATTTATGAATGTTGCCTTCCATCCAAGGGTTAATTACATAGTCCACATCGTAGTGGTCGGGGGCACACATGAGAAAGCGAATTAAATCTGTCATAATTTGTTACCGGGCAGATGCTATTTGTATAGGTCTACTGAGTTTATTTTTTTGATAGCCAATGGAAAACCCACTCCTAAAATGACTTAGGAGTGGAATTTTAGCTTGAATTGGCTAATACTTTATATTATCACGGAAGCGCCACATCAAATGCGGCTTATTGGAATATCTAGGGAGATGTTTAATTCATGGAGTTATGTATAGGAATAAGAGAATTATCCCTATGCTTCTTCTGCTGCACGCTCAATCAACTTCCTAGCCACTGTTTGAGTGCCTGTATGCTGGAAATAGTTTGTGGTTTTATCAAGAAATGCAGCTACAAAGTCTAAACTGTCATCGGAAAACTCAATAAAGCCACCAATACTATTAAAAATACTTTCTGGGGTTAAACCAACTGACCCAACCAAGTTATCCATCCACCCCTGAACTGCTCCGAAGGTATTAGCAATAAAGCCTACTTTGTCATCTTCAGGAATTGTATCGCTAATTGCTCCAAAAGCCGGATTTTTTGCTAAAGCCCCTTCACCTTGTTCTTCGAGGGTAGTTTGTACTTTTTGCAAGAAATCAGGACCCAGAGGCAGCAAACCATCCAGACAAACTAAGGTAGCCATTCGCATCAAAGATGGACCTGTATACTCTTCACTCAGACTTGTCACAAACTCTCCTGGATTTAGGATTGGCAGCCCATTGAGTTTGCTGTAAGCTATTAATTCTGCTACTATTTTCAGGCACAGGTCAACAGATTGAGTTGTGTCAGCTTTGGGAGTTATGCGGTCTAAAAAGCTCAGAAAGCCAATTTTTTCACCAATTTTGCTGGCCATCGCTGCTGTACCAAGAGCACCGTCTACATTATCAACTAGGTTGTAATACCACATAGCTCCCTGGTATCCATTATCCGCGTCATTGTATAGCTCGATCGCTTTGTTACCGATATCTAGAATTCTATCTGCATCAGACTCCCCTGTAATTACTTCTATAGTTTGGTTAAAACCTACTATATTTTCCCACTGGCCCGGAACTACAAAATCTAGGGCATTAAGTGTTTTTACAGTTAAATTATTACTAGGTAGTTCATCCAGTAATTCCTTAATTGAATCGCTCACGTTTCACTCCTGTTTTATCATTAGCTTGTTTTGTAGCCGTTCTACTAAACTTACCCAAACTTACCCAAGCCGGAATTGCATGAGTTTTGGAGCTAGCTTCCTGTTTCCCAGAAGACCACTGACTATTGTCTGTAACTTATCTTCTCCACAGGCTTCAAATCGGCGGGAACTCCGCCTACTGACTTACATAGTTTTCGTTCGTTGACAGCAGCATTAAAGTCTCTGTCTACCTTGAACCCGCAGTTCCCACATTCGGATCGTCTCACCCTTCATTGTTGATTTTATATCTATAAAAATCAATCCCAGATAATTTTGGAGAAAGGTTCTGTATCAATCCCTGATGCTGTCTAGAGTGATCCTCTATTTTGATTTCGGACTGCTATACACAGTTTAACTATATTCTGTATTTTTAAATGAAAATACAGAGGCGACCTCTGCTAGAAATGCTAGGTATTATCTGGCTTCACTTTCATTCCACACAATCGCCTATTTCTAGACTCTATAATTAAAATTAATCCTTAGCAATGTTTTAGATAATGAGCATATACATAACCATGACAAGGACTTGAAATTTCGGCCCAACCATCATGGTAACTAATAACATTTACACGAGTGCCACGAGGTAATACGTTAATAGTTCTACCCCAAGGATGTGTTCTTACCCGTAGATTCCGATGACGAGTTGCGACTCTACGACATTTGCCATGATAAGCTAGTTTCTCTTCACCTTCTGTGGGAATTGTAGTTAGTGACTCATCAGCAATTTGAGTATTTTGAGATGATACTGCTGCGATGGAAGTCATACCTATGCCAGTCACAGCAGCAACAGACAATAAGGTACCCATTGCTACAGATTTTGTCCAATTCATTATCTGTTTCATTGTGTCATCCTGAGATTTATTGAATAACTGTTGATGCCCCATTATCGTCTCAGAAAATATCCCCTAAGACAATACATTAAATATTAATTTTGTTTAATCAAATCTGATTTTCTGTCCATTGAAAAAATGTTTTTTTTGAAGTTTTTTTCTATTGTTCTTTTTTGAGTAATCATTTACCTCTTCATCACTTTGGCTGGCTTTGAGGAAATAATTTTGTACATTTAATATATACAAATCGATATCATAGATACGCATCTATAGATTTGATTATTCGATAAAAATATTGACATTTAACTTAGATTATGATAATTCGATAAAATAGTGATAATTATTAATCACTAAGATTATTATATTTTTATTCTCTAGTCACAAATTTTTATGTCATCTAATCAAAAGCTTTACGAAGGCAAAGCCAAAATTTTATATAGTACCGAAGACCCAGAAATATTGCTGACTTATTTCAAAGATGATGCCACAGCATTTAATGCTCAAAAAAGAGGCAAAATAGTTGGCAAAGGTCAAATGAACTGTAAAATTTCTAGTCTGATATTTAAACTACTGGAAGCTAATGGTATACCGACTCACTTCATTGACTGTCCTGAAGTAGATAAAATGCGAGTCAGACGGGTAAAAATTTTACCCATAGAAGTAATAATCAGAAATATTGCTGCTGGTAGTCTATGTAGGCAAACTGGGTTAACAGAAGGGACAGTTTTGAAATTCCCCCTAGTAGAATATTGCTACAAAAACGATAGCCTGCAAGACCCACTACTGACACGCGATCGCCTCCTAATCATGGAACTAGCTACCCCAGAACAATTAGAACAAATCCGAACCTTTGCCCTGAAAATTAACGATATTCTTACTGATTTCTTTAACCAATGCCAAATTACCCTTGTGGACTTCAAAATAGAATTTGGCCTTGATGGAGAGAATAATCTGATTCTGGCAGATGAAATAAGTCCAGATAGTTGTAGACTTTGGGACAAATCTCAAACAGATCCCAATCTCCGAGTAATGGACAAAGACCGCTTCCGTCGGGATTTGGGTAACGTAGAAAGCGCATATCAACAAGTTTTAGAGAGGATTTTAGCTCAGACAAGTTGAGAAAGCTGTCAATGGTGTACAATTTTACGGTTTGTTAGATATTAACAATTTGGGATTTTAGATTTGAGAATTTGTCCACGAAGGTCTATTCTCTAGGTTTTCACTCAAACCTAATCTAAAATTCTCTCAGTTTAAATTCTAATTGGTGTGTGGATTGTACGGGATAGAACTATATGCGCTTGTCTCCGGTATTGGTAGCCATTTTTGCTACCTCAACAACTTTTGGGTTCTCAAAATCTGCTAATGCTCAGACTTCGGAAGTTCTCATAAATGCTGAGTTTGTTCCTATATCGGTTAATTCAAGAATAGAATTTCCGGAACTCTGTTTAAGGAAATCTTCTGTTGAATTTGGAGCTAATTTCCCTGTACAAAAGTTTTCAGAAAGTATCAATAATTTTTCTAGTAAGTCTGGAGCAGAAAAACCAGTTAAATTGGATTTTTATGGGTTATTAAATTTTAAAGAAATTAAAGAACCTGTTGTTCTGACGAAAGGTATTCGTAGTAAGAATATATCTTTATCTAATAAAAAAACTGAGAATAATTTAGCTATAGAAGTTTCTGGAAAAACAGAAATTACTGAATTAAGTTTATTGGCAAAAGCGGCAGAAACTAAGCCGGAGATTTTAGCTAAGAAACAGTTTGAGGCTGTAGTTAATTCCGAGATAAATATTCCTACTGAAACGGCAAAATCGGAACCGTTGGTTTGGGCAAAATCTACAGAAACTAAACCGG
>JAAUYJ010037225.1_pt1 | contig 20850 bp, 21 predicted proteins | sample 7278031 | NCBI WGS metagenome assembly JAAUYJ01 (sample SAMN14350222, study PRJNA611818) | marine sediment metagenome | isolation source: surface marine sediment (1.8m) | place: French Polynesia: Moorea | collected 2018-08 | reverse complement strand
TTGGGGCCGTGGAACAGGGCGATCTGGCGCCGCCCCTTCTTGATCAGCATGCGGCCCTCCCGGGCCAGCTCGTCGAGCGCGGCGATCTTGAGCCAGGGCGCCGGCAGCGCCTTGGATTGGCTCGCCCGGCGGTCGCTTGGGGCCAGGTCGGCGGCGGTCGGGTCGGACATGGGGCGGCCTCCGTAAGGCGAAAGGGCAGGACGAGGCGATGCGGGCCGGCAGCTTAGGCGATTTCTCGGCGGCGGTCCGCCTCGCCGGGGTGCGGTTTCTAAAGCAGCTCCTTTATATATTCCTAGGCGTAGACCCTGCGCTTGCATTTATCAAGAAAAAACTTTAGGAACCGGTTATGAGCGCGACGACCTCGAAGAAGCAGGCGGCCGGCCGCAGCCGGCGGGCGATCCTCGATCTCCTCAAGCAGGAGGGGCCGCAGGACGCCCAGGCCCTGGCCGGGCGCCTGGGCATCTCCGCGATGGCCGTGCGCCAGCATCTTTACGATCTTGAGGGCGAGCGGCTGGTCACCTTCGCCGAGGAGCCGCGGCCCGTGGGCCGGCCGGCCAAGCTGTGGCGCCTGACGCCCGCCGCGGACCGCTTCTTCCCAGACGGCCATGCCGAGCTGGTCACGTCTCTGCTCGGCGCCATGGGCGAGGCCTTCGGCGCCGAGGGGCTGGACCGGTTGCTCGAGGTGCGCCGCCGCGAGCAGACCGCGGCCTACGCACGCCGCGTCCCCGTCGGTGCACCGCTCGAGTCGCGGCTGCGGGCCTTGGCCGAGCTGCGCACGGAGGAGGGCTACATGGCCGGCGTCGAGCGGCGCGACGGCGACGCGTTTCTGCTGGTCGAGAACCACTGTCCGATCTGCGCTGCGGCGCGCGCCTGTTCCGGGCTCTGTCGCATGGAGCTCGAGGTGTTCCAGGCCGTGCTCGGCGATGACGTGCGTGTCGAGCGCAGTGACCACATCCTCGCCGGGGCCCGGCGCTGCGCCTATCTGGTGCGTCCGATCACGGCCTCTTGACCGCCGCATTTGCCCGCGATATTGCGCGCGCCGGGGATAAGACCCACGTCTGCAGCGTAGAAATGAATGTGTTCCGCCTCCTATCGAATGCCTGCGGCCGCTGGGCGATGGCGGCCCTGTCCGCTGTGTTGCTCGGGCCGGGCGTCTTCGCCGGACCAGCCGCGGCGCAGAACGACTTCCTGTCCGACCTGCTGCTGCCCGAGGCGCAGGAGAAGCAGCTTGCCGAGCAGGAGCATCCCAAGATCCTGGAGCAGTTCGGCGGCGAGTACCGCGACGCGCAGCTGCAGCGCTACCTCGACGGGCTGACCGAGTTCCTCGGCCAGACCTCGGCGCGGCCGGACATCAAGTACCGAATCACGATTCTGAACTCTCCCGTGGTCAATGCCTTCGCCCTGCCCGCGGGTTATCTCTACGTCACGCGCGGGCTGCTGGCGCTGGCCGACAGCGAGGCCGAGGTCGCCGGCGTGATCGCGCACGAGATCGGCCACGTCACCGCGCGCCACACCGCGGCGCGATACAGCCGCACGATCCTGGCCCAGGGCATCGTCGGGCTGCTGGGCGCCATGACCAAGGGCACGGAGTTCAGCGCCTTGGGCGAGGCGGTCCAGCCGGTCGCCGTCATCGCCCTACAGAGCTTCTCGCGCGAGCAAGAGCACGAGGCCGATTTACTGGGCGTACAGACCATGTCGCGGGCCGGCTTCGATCCCGATGCCATGGCCAGCTTTCTGTCCAAGCTGCAGGCGCAGACCGAGCTCGATGCCCGGCTCACCGGGCAGCCGAACCGCAGTAACCAAATCGATCTCTTCGCGACCCATCCGCGCACGCCCGAAAGGGTGGCGCGCACCGCCGCCCAGGCGCGCGGGACCCTGGTGCGCGACCCGATGGTCGAACGCGAGCTCTATCTGGAGAAGCTGGACGGCTTGATCTACGGCGACGACCCGGAGCAGGGCTTCGTGCGCGGCCAGAGTTTCGCCCATCCCAAGCTCGGCTTCCGCTTCGAGGTGCCCAACGGCTTCACTTTACTGAACGGCCAGACGCAGGTCATCGCCCGCGGGCCCAGCGGTGCGGTGATCCGCTTCGACGGGAGCAGAACGAACGGCGTCGCCTCGGCCTTGCAGTACTTGCGCGACGTCTGGGGCCGCGAATTGCCGCTGAAGGACCTGCAGCGGCTCACCGTCAACGGCTTGCCCGCCGCCACCGGGGGCCTGAGCTTCGACAATCAGGGCCAGCTCGTCGACCTCAGGCTGGTGGCGATCCAGACGACGCGAGACCAGATCTATCGCTTCATGTTTGCGGCGCCTTCGGCGATCGCCGGAGATCTGCGCGACGATTTCCAGCGCACGACCTATTCCTTCCGGCGCCTGTCCGACGCGGAGCGCGGCGAGCTGCGTCCCTTCCGCCTGGTCACCTACCGCGTGCGTCAGGGCGACACGGTGTCGAGCCTGGCCCGGCGCCTGCCCTACGCCGAGGCGCGCGAGCAGCGCTTCCGGGTGCTCAACGGCCTGCCCCCCGGGCAGGAGCTGCGGCCCGGACAGATGGTGAAGCTGGTGACCGAGAACTAGAAGCGGACGACGCTTCGCCTGCGCGATTTCAAGCCGGGGTGAAGCGCGTTAGAGTCCGGCGCCTGCCGCAGCGAGGGAGACACCGCCGTGATCGTCGAGCAGATCTGGACCGCCAACGCCTACCGCAACTTCAACTACCTGATCGCCTGCCCGGAGACCGGCGAGGCCTTGGCGATCGACCCGCTCGACCACAAGAAGTGCCTGGCCAAGGCGAAGGACCGCGGCTGGACCATCACCCAGGTGCTCAACACCCACGAGCACGGCGACCACACCGGCGGCAACAAGGCGATGATCGCGGCGACCGGCGCCAAGCTGCTCGCGCACAAGAACGCCCGTGACCGCATCCCCGGCATGGACGTCGGCCTGGGCGCGGGCGATGTCGTGAAGGTCGGCGCCAGCGTCGAGCTCGAGTCGCTCGACACGCCGGGCCACACCATGAGCCACGTCTGCCTGCTGTCGCGGACCGACCAGCCGGCGCTGTTCTGCGGCGACACCCTGTTCAACGCGGGCGCCGGCAACTGCCACAACGGCGGCCATCCGAACGAGCTCTACCACACCTTCGCCGAGCAGCTCGCCAAGCTGCCGGACGGGACGCTGATCTACCCGGGCCACGACTACATCGCCAACAACTTGCGCGTCACGCTGGACCGCGAGCCGGACAACGCGCGGGCCCCGGGCCTCTTGGCCGAGGTCGAGCATCAGGATCCCGGCGCCGCGCTGGTCTCGACCCTGGCGCTGGAGAAGGAGATCAACACCTTCTTCCGCCTGCACAGCCCGTCGGTGATCGCGAGGCTGCGCGAGGCCTTCCCGGATCTGCCGGACGATCCCGATCCGAAGACCGTGTTCCTCAAGCTGCGCGAGCTGCGCAACAGCTGGTGAGAGCGGCGCTCAGCCCTGCTTGAGCGGGGGAAAGCCCCGATACCACTCGGCATGGTCGCCGTCGAAGTTGGCCATGCCGGGCTTGGTCAGGCAGCCCTTGGGCGCGATGAAGCTCTCGATGCTGGGCTCGCCGCCGTCGCGCCAGAGGATGTTGAAGGCGCAGAGCTTCGGATAGAACTGCAGGTGCGCGTAGGGCAGGTGGTCGTGGATCCACCAGGCGAGTGCGCGCCAGTCCGCGCCCGCGGCGTAGCGGTCGGCGAACCAGGGAATCACGATGCAGGCGGCCGCCCCGCTGCGGCCCTTGCGGTCGGGCAGGTCCCAGATGTGATAGCCGGCGTTCACCTTGACGCTGGCGCCCTGGCCCCTGGCGTTGCCGAAGGCGCAGACCTCGGCCGCGCGGTAGCCCGAGCGGATCGCGATCCGGCCGAAGCTCGCGTGCAGCGGTTCCAGCAGTTCCGCGCAGAGCCGCCGTCCCGCCGCGATGGCCCGATCGGGGTCCTGCGGGATGTTGGGAATGCCGTAGAAGTCGGCGATCTCCGAGTAGAGGAAGTCGCGCAGGAAGAAGTTGGCGCTGAGCCGGACCCGGCCCAGCTCCTCCAGCCCTCTCATGGAACCCGGCTTGCGCCGGCGCTTGGTCACGTCCCCCGGTCCGGTCATGGTGTTCCTGCCGCCTCGGCCGCCGATCCCGCGTATGATAGCGCCCGGAGTGCGAAAGTGCGGCGCTTGCGGGCGGAGGCCCGAACCTGGGAGACTGGGGACTCACCAAACTTCCCGCGAGTGTTTTGCCATGTACGCGGTCATCTTCGAAGTGCACCCCAAACCGGAGTCGCGCGAGGACTATCTCAAGCTCGCCGCCTCCCTGCGACCGGAGCTGGAGAAGATCGACGGCTTCATCTCGGTCGAACGTTTCGGCAGCCTGACCGAGGAAGGCAAGATCCTCTCGCTGTCGTTCTGGCGCGACGAGGGAGCGGTCGTGGCCTGGCGCAGCCACATGCAGCACCGGGAAGCACAGAGGCGGGGCCGGAACGAGATCTTCAAGGACTACCGTCTGAGGGTGGCCGCGGTCGTGCGCGACTACGGCATGTTCGAGCGCGATCAGACCCCGGAGGATCTGCTGCAGGCGGAGGTCTGACCGGACGCCGACTTGGATCGCTGTGCCGTGGTGCTCAAAAAGCCCTTTTTGCTCGCCGTTGTGCTCCTCTGCGCCGTTCAAGCCGGCTTGGCGCGCGCGGGAACCGTGACGGTCCAGGTGTCGGCGCTGCGCAGCGACCGCGGCGTGGTTCTGATCGCGATCTGCGATGCCGAATCGTTTTTGACGCGCTTCTGCCCCTATTTCACACGCGCCAGGGCGGCAGCCGGGACGCTGGTCGTCGACGTCGAGGGGGTCGAGGAGGGGAGCTACGCCGTGCAGGTGATCCATGACGAGAACGACAACCGGCAGTTCGACCGGAACTTTCTCGGGATCCCCAGTGAGGGTTATGGCTTCAGCAACGACGCCATCGGCTTGTTCTACTCGCCGCCGGATTTCGCGGACGCGGCGATAGAGGTCGCCGGTGACGCGGTGAAGGTCCAGATCACGCTGCGCTACCTGATCGACGAATGAGGACTTTATCCGCTAGCGGTGCCGCGCCTGCGCGACGACAGCGCCTTGACCAAACGCAGCGTGGCAGCGAAACGGCGCCCCAAGCCGGCACCGTGAGCGGCTTCGATGTAGGACTGGAAGATCTCCTCGTCGTCCGGCTGCGGCGGATCGAAGTGCGGCCTGAACGTGCCGCGGCGCCGGCTGATGGTCTTGATCGCGGTCATCTCGAGTAGACCCTGGTCGCCGCGCGTCGTGCCGAAGCCGCTCAGGCGCCGTCCTCCGAAGGGCAGGCGCGGGTCCGCGGTCGGCACGATCAAGTCGTTGATCGTCACCGACCCGGCGTCGACGCGCTCGGCGAGCCGCTGTGCTGCAGGCTCCGGGCCGAAGACCGCGGCGCCCAGCGCGTAAGGACACTCCTTCGCGGCGGCCAAGGCGGTCTCCTCGTCCGCCACGGCCACGATCGAAAGCACCGGACTCATCAGGTCCTCCTTGAGCAGGCCGAGCGCCGTTGTCGCTCCGGTAACGGCCAGCGGCCCGATGGTCCCGGCCGAGAAATCCGGCTTGTTCGGTATGAAGCCGCAGCCGGCCGCCTCGGCTTCGTCGAACAGCCGGGAAAGCTGCGCGCGGCGCGCCGGTGTGAGGGGGATCGGCATCGAGTTCGAAAGTCTCCGCTCGACAGCTTTTTCCAGCGCGGGCGCGAGCCCCTCGACGACGAACACGCGCCGCGGCGCGATGCAGGTCGCACCGCCATTGAGGCGCAGGCCGTAGGCCAGAGCGTCCGCCACCATCGCGAGGTCGGCGCCGGGCAGCACGAAGACCGCATCGCTGCCGGAGGCCTCGACGGTGGCCGGGATCAAGCGCGGCGCGAGGCCGGCGAGGACGCTGCCGCCGGTTTCGGCCGAGCCGGTGAGCACGACCTTGTCGACGGCGCTGGCGACCGCGGCCTCCCCGGTTTCGGTCGAATCGTCGAGCACGGCCAGCAGCCCGTCTGGAAGCCCTGCCTCTTTCAGGATCTCGGCCAGCGCCCGCATCGGCGCCTCGCATGCCTTGGCGGGCTTGACGATGGCGGCGTTGCCGGCCGTCAGGGCCTGGATGCAGTGAATGCCGGGCAGAAACAGCGGATAGTTGAAAGGACCCAGAATCAACACAACCCCGAGCGGCTCGCGATGGATCTCGGCTTCGATACCGTATAGCCAGAAGGGCCGGCCCCTATGTCCGAGCCTACGGGAGGCGAGAATTTGTGGGGCGGCCTTGACGAGATAGCGGCAGGCGTCGGCCAAGGGCAGCAGCTCCACGACCAGGGTTTCACCCGGCTGCCGCCGGCCTTCGGGTGAGACTGATTGGCAGAGCTTTGAGGCTCGCTCGGCGATCAGCTCGCGGGCCTTGCCGATCACCCGAAGCCGCTCGTCGAGCGACTTCGCCGCCCAGCGCGACTGCGCCGCCCGCGCCGCCTCCAGGGTCGGTTCAAGGCACCGATGCTCCCTCGGCGTCGGGCTCGGGCCAGTATTTCCTTGCATCGTCCCCGCGATTCCTCTTTCACCTATCTGTGATCGCCTCGCGATCCAGCCGCGTATAATTGGTGTATCACGCGCCGCAGCCGTGCCGAGTGATCAAGAGAACAAAAGGGTAGGAATTCCAAGTTGAGTCAACGCGTGGTTATCGTCGGCGCCGGCCCGGGGGGCCTGGCGGCGGCCTTGATGCTCAGTGGCGCCGGCGTGGAAGTGACGGTCTTAGAGCGTCTGAATGAGGTGGGCGGTCGTAGCCGGACCCTGGAGGCGGATGGCTTCCGCTTCGACATGGGGCCGACCTTTTTCCTGTATCCTCAGATTCTGCGCGAAATTCTTGCCCACTGCGACCGGCGTCTCGAGGACGAGGTGGATTTGATCCGGCTCGATCCCCAATACCACCTGGTATTCGGCGGCGGCGGCGAGATCCAGGCGACCCACGACCTCGAGCGCATGGCGCAGGCCGTCGCCGAGTTGGCGCCTCAGGACGCAGCGGCTCTGCCGCGCTTCTTGGCCGACAACCGGGTCAAGATGGAGGCCTTTCGACCGGTCCTGCAATCGGACTTCTCCTCGCTCTTGGGATTGCTTCGGCCTTCGGTGATGAAGTCGCTGCCGCTGTTGCGCCCCCTCCATTCGGTCGACGCAGACTTGCAGCGCTATTTCAGCGACCCCCGGGTTCGTTTGGCCTTTTCGTTCCAGAGCAAATACCTGGGCATGTCGCCCTTCCGCTGCCCGAGCCTCTTCACGATCCTATCCTTCATGGAGTACGAGTACGGCGTTTATCATCCGCGCGGCGGCTGCGGGGCCTTGATGGAGTCGTTGGCGCGAATCGCGCGCGAACGGGGCGTCGAGATCAAGACCGGCGAGGCGGTTGAGAAAATCCGATTCGAAGGCCGCAAGGCGGTGGGCGTCGAGACGGCTCAGGGCGACTATCCGTTGGATGCGTTGGTGATCAACGCGGACTTTGCGCGCAGCATGACGAAATTGGTGCCCGATCACTTGCGCCGGCGTTGGCGGGACCGGAAGCTGGAGAAGAAGAAGTACTCCTGTTCGACCTTCATGCTCTATTTGGGCATGGAAGGGACCTTCGACGATGTGTCCCATCACACGATCTATCTTTCCGAAGACTACGAGGAAAACGTCGCCGAAATCGAGAATGGCGATCGGTTACCGGACAACCCATCCTTCTACGTGCAGAACGCCTGCGTCACCGATCCTAGCCTCGCGCCGCCCGGGCACAGCACACTCTACGTCCTGGCGCCCGTGGCTAACCTGAACGGCGGCATCGACTGGCAACAGGAGTCCGCCGGCTTTCGCAGGAAGATCTTGGCCAGCTTGGAGAAGATCGGCATCAAAGACATCGAGCGGCGGATCCGCTACGAGAAGGTGCTCACGCCGCTCGGGTGGCAGGACGACATGGAGATCCATCGCGGCGCGACCTTCAATCTGGCCCACTCCTTCGATCAGATGCTTTACTGGCGCCCGCACAATCGCTTCGAAGACCTGGACGGGGTCTACCTGGTCGGCGGCGGGACGCATCCGGGGAGCGGGCTCCCGGTGATCTTCGAATCCGCCCGCATCTCCTCGCGTCTGATGGCCCGCGACCTGGGTTTCGAGCTCTCGGGCGAGCGCGGAGCGGCCGCGGCGCCGGCCTCCGGCGATTTGGTCGGGCAAGTGGAGGAGGCGGTTTAATGGCGGTCTCGAGCTCCGCGCCCGTGGGCGTGATCGGCGGCGGTCTCGGCGGTCTCGCCGCCGCGTGTACGCTGGCCGCGCGCGGTTACGAGGTGGTCCTGTTCGAAAAGAACCCCTGGCTCGGCGGCAAGGCCGCCGTGCTCGAGGAGCAGGGCTTCCGTTTCGACATGGGCCCCACGATCCTGACGGTGCCCCGCGTGCTGCGCCGCGTTTTCGCCGAAGCGAAGAAGGACCTGGAGAGCGAGCTGGAGCTGATCCGCCTCGACCCGCAGTGGCGTTGCTTCTTCGAGGACGGCAGCGTGCTCGACTTGGTCGAGGACGTGGACGCGATGGCAACGCGCTTGAACGACTTCACGCCGGAGAGCAAGGCCGCGAAGGGCTACCGGGACTTCATCCGGCTGTCCGAGCGACTGCACGACATCTCCGACCGCTTCTTCTTCTGGCGCTCGGTCGAGGATCTCAAGGACACGATGGACATGGGCAGCGGCTTCAGCCTCTCGACGCTGTCGGATGTCATGTCTCTGCGCATGGGCGCCACGGTCGCGGGCACGATCCGCCGGCGCGTCTCGGACGAGCGCGTGGCGCAGATGCTCGACCACTTCACGCAGTATGTCGGCTCCTCGCCCTACGGTTCGCCGGCGGTGCTCTGCGGTATCGCGCACATGCAGGTCGGCGACGGCGTCTGGTACCCGGCCGGCGGCACCCGCGCCGTGCCGGAGGCGCTGGAACGGCTGGCGCGCGAGCTGGGTGTCGAGTTCCGCACCGGCGTCGGCGTGGCGCGCATCCTCACCGAAGGCGACCGGGCGGTCGGCGTCGAGACCGACGACGGCGAGACCTTCGCCCTGTCGGCGGTCGTCTCGAACATGGATTCGGTGCGGACCTACCGCGAGCTGGTCGGCGGTGCGGCCGGGGAGGAATTCACACGCCGCGGCGACGAGCCGGCCTGCTCGGGCGTGGTGCTCTACCTCGGTCTCAAGGAGCGCTACGACCACATGCTGCATCACGATTTCGTCTTTTCGCGCGATCCGCACGAGGAGTTCGAGTGGATCTACCGAAAGGGCGAGCCGGCGCCGGATCCGACGTGCTACATCGCCGCGCCGGCGCGCACCGATCCGAGCGTGGCACCGCCCGGCGGCGAGGCGTTCTATGTCCTCGTGCATACGCCTTACCTGCGGCCGCACCACGACTGGGAGAAGATGCTGCCCGACTACCGGCGCACGATCATCGAAAAGCTGGCGCGGACCGCCGGTCTCGAGGATCTGGAAGAGCGGATCGTCTTCGAGCGTGCGCTGACGCCTCAGGACATCCATAATCGCTACAACGTGCTCAACGGAGCGATCTATGGGTTGGCCAGCCACGGCCGCTTTTTCGGCGCCTTCAAGCCCGGCAACCGGAGCCGCCAGATCCGCGACCTCTATCTCGCGGGCGGCGCGGCGCACCCGGGTCCGGGCATGCCGATGGTGCTCATGTCCGGCTGGATCGCCGCGGACACGCTCGATCGCGACCGCACGGGAATTCAGGAGGCCGCCGTCGGCTGAGCGGAGTCCAGCGGATGCCGTCTGATTCGGAGACGGCGGAGCCGCTGGAGGAAGATCCGCTCAAGCTGCGATCGGGATTCATCTTCCGCTGTTTCGACGGCTACCTGCGCTGGTACTTCAGGCGCAACTTCCATGCCGTGCGGATCTCGCGGGCGGGACAGCCGATGTTGCCGCCCGGCCGGCCGGCCGTGATCTACACCAATCATCCCTCCTGGTGGGACCCGGCCTTCTTCATCGTTCTGAGCGGCATCAAGTTCCCGGAGCGCATTAGCTTCGGCCCGATGGACGCGGCGGCGCTGGAGAAATACCCCTTCTTCAAGCGGGTCGGCATCTTCGGCATCGAGCCGACGACGGCCCGCGGGGCCCAGAGGTTCCTCATCGCCAGCCTCAGGATCCTGCGCGACCCTCGAGCCATGCTCTGGGTCACCTCGGAAGGCGAGTTCACCGACGCGCGCCAGCGGCCGGTCCGCCTGCGACCCGGCATCGCCCACTTGGCCCGGCGGTTGCAGAACGCGGTCTTCGTGCCGCTCGCCATGGAGTTCCCCTTCTGGAACGAGCGCTATCCAGAGGCCCTGGCGCGTTTCGGCAGTCCACTCGCGGTGGATTCGATGGGCGAGCGTACCGTGGCGGACTGGACGCGCCTCTTCGAGGAGCGGCTCGCTCAGACCATGGACGGGCTCGCCGACGATGCGATCAGCCGCGACCCGACACGTTTCGAGGTCCTGATCGACGGCAGCGTCGGGGTCGGCGGGGTCTACGACCTCTGGCGCCGCCTGAAGGCGGGGCTGCGCCGCGAGCGCTTTTCCGCGCAGCACGACGAGACCACGACGTGATCCTCGAAGTCTTGACGATAGCTTGCGTCGTTGCGGCGCTGATCCCGGTCCTGCTCGGCGCCGTGAACCTCTGCGTCTTCCGGCCGCCGCCGCCGGCCGATGCGGGCGCGCGGCCGGGGGTTTCGCTGCTGATCCCGGCGCGCGACGAGGAGGCGCGGATCGAGCATTCCGTGCGCGCCGCCCTGCAGTCCCGCGACGTCGACCTGGAGGTCATCGTGCTGGACGACGACTCGCGGGACCGCACCGCCGAGATCGTGCGGGGCATCGCCGCGGAAGATCCGCGCCTGCGCCTGGAAAGCGCGCCGCCCCTGCCGCCGGGCTGGTGCGGCAAGCAGCACGCCTGCCAGGTCCTGGCCGGCCTGGCGAGCCACCCGCTGCTGGTCTTCATCGATGCCGATGTGCGCCTCGCGCCCAACGGCCTGGCGCGCATGGCGGCCTTTGTGGCCGGCCGCCGGCTCGGCTTGGCGAGCGGATTCCCCAAGGAGGAAACCGGCTCGCTGTTCGAGGACATGGTGATCCCGCTGATCCACGTGCTCTTGCTCGGCTATTTGCCGATCCCCTTCGCGCGGTGGTTCAAGTCGGCGAGCTTCGCCGCGGGCTGCGGCCAGCTCATGATCGTCCGGCGCGAGGCCTACCGGCAGACCGGTGGGCACAGCCTGATCCGGACGTCCCTGCACGACGGGATCAAGCTGCCGCGCGCCTTCCGCCGCGCGGGTATCGAGACCGACATCTTCGACGCGACCGACCTCGCCTCCTGCCGCATGTACCGCGGCGCGGCCGAGGTCTGGGCCGGCCTCTCCAAGAACGCGGTCGAAGGCATGGCGACGCCCATCGCGCTGCCGATCTGGACGCTCTTGCTGCTTGGCGGACACGTTCTGCCCTTCGTCCTCATGCCTTTCGGCTGGGTCCTCGGGGTCGAGACGCCGCTTCTGCTCGGCATGGCCTTCGCGGCTGCGCTCGTGCTTGCCCTGCGCTTCGCGCTCGCATTCCGATTCCGGCAGTCGCTGCGCGGCGCCCTGCTGCATCCCCTTGGCGTGCTGATCTTGCTCGCCGTGCAGTGGACGGCGCTGGTCAAGGCGCGCCTGGGTCGCCCCGCGGTCTGGCGCGGGCGGCGCTACGAAGCCGCGTGAGCCCGCTCTCGCTGCGCGGCCAGTCGCTTGCCCAGCAACCCCAGCCAGCGCCGGCAGCGCCGCTTGTTCACGCCCAAATCCGTCAGGCCAAAACGCGCGCGGCTGTAGAGGGCCAGCGTCGATCCGCCCGCGCCGGCCGGCAGAAAGGCGACCCAGATGTCGTCGGGGAAGCCCATCACCGCCGTGCGTTGGGTGAACTGGCCCTGCAGGCCCTCGGGGTCGTCGTGGACGCAGAGCGTGCGCGGCTCGTCCCGGATCATGGCCAACCAAGCCTCGCGCAAGCGCGCCGGCGGCACCTCGAATTCCGGACTCAGCGCGTCCGGCCTGGCGTCGCTTTGGTAGCCGCGCGGCAAGATCAGGTGGTCGTTGGGCCGCAGCCGGCGCCGCAGGTGCCGGAAATCGAGCGGAGAGCTGCCGGCGTTTCCTTTCGCCTTCATGGACTGTCCTCCGCGGGAAACTCGGGATAATCGAAGCGGGCGAGGTAGGGAGCCAGGTGAGCGGCGCGCTTGGCATAGCAGCGCCGCGTGACTTCGAGGATGCCCTGCCGCCTGGGTTGGATCGCCTGGCTCGGGATGTTCGGCGTCAGCTCGAGATCCAGAAACGCGCCGATCTGCGCAAGGTGGCGGTCCGGCTCCCGGCAGAGGTCTTCGTACCTGAGCTCGATGAAGCCGCCCGCGGGCAGCTCGTGGATGTGCGCCATGTAATAGGTCAGCCCCTCGACGATCCCGGAGAAGAGAATGCGGCTGCCGAGCCGCGATTTTATGAGGCCGCGCATGATGCTCCGCGCGCTCGGGTGGTGACCGAACAGGCTGGCGTATTGAGGATCGAGCAGGCTGAGGTAATGGGACTGGGTTTGGAAGGCGCGGTCCCAGTTCACCACCAGCGAGTTCAGGATGCGCAGCGGATGCCGGTGCAGAATGACGAACTTATGGCCCGGGAACATGTCGTATAGGTTCAGGAAGTTGCCGTAGAAGTCGCTCGGGTTCTTCAGGAGCAGCGGCTTGCGCTCGCCGGACAGGAACTGCTTCTTGCGGCACAGCTCGATGAACTTGTCCTTGGTCTGCGGCGTCAGGTGAGGCGCGAAGACCACGTCCTTGATGCGGCGGATCAGATCGACCGGCCCGGTGTCCAGCACGAAGCGGTACTCCTCCGGCAGGTCGGCGCCGACGGGCAGCCGGTCGATCAGGCGGTCGGCCTGATTGGATCTGAGCTCGCGATCCAGCGCGGCCTTCACGTCCGTCTCGGTGCCCAAGACCCGGTTGCGGATCAGCTCGTCGTATTTGATGACGTCGTAGGCGCAGGGATAGGTGAAGGCGCCGGTGCCGGCCAGCAGGTGATAGAGCAGCGTGGTGCCGGAGCGGTGACAGCCGAGGATGAAGACCAGGGCCGGCGGCATCCCACCGAGACGGTCGAGATAGGGCGTGTCCGGCGTTCCGGTCGCCGGCATGGTGCCTCCGTCCGCGCTCAAACCAGGCTCATCCCGCAGAGTAGCCGCGTTTCGCGCGAGCGAGGCGCGGAAAGAACTTGCCGGTCGCGCGGCGATAGTCGGCATAGTGCTCGGCCAGTTCGGAGTCCGCGAACTTGGCCTCCTCAAAGTTGGCCGCGCGGTTGTAGGCCCAGGCCATGACGGCGACGGACAGTAGCAGCCAGGGCTGACCGCTTGCGAGGGTGCCCGCCAGCCAGGTCAGCATGTAAGTGCTGTAGAAGGGGTGGCGCACGAAGCGGTAGGGGCCGTCCGCGACGAGGTGGCCGGGCGCGTCCCCCGAATAGGCGTAAGAGATGGGCTTCGCGCTGTTGGTGCGAACGCACCACCAATAGAGAGCCAGGGACGCGACGTAGAGCAGACATCCGACCGCCCATGTCGCGAATTCGAAAGCGAAGAAAAACCCGATTGTCGCGAGATGAAGGGCCACCGCCAAGGTGCTCAGAAGGGTGAGGAGACTGGCATCCGGGTCCCGCCCCGTCGGCCGGGTGAAGAAGCGCGTGGCACCCCAGAGAAAGCTCAGGCAGCAGATGGCCGCCAGGGCGAAGGCGATCAATTGCGCGGGCAGCACTTCTTCTCGCGTCTCCTCCTCGCAAGGCCGCAAGGCGTGGCCACGGCCTGGTTTCGGCCAGCATTGGGATAAATAGGGCTACGTCAACCGCCGTCCAGAATGCGCAGCGGGAGGTCGCCCAGATCCCAGAGCTGTCTCTCTTGCGCGACGCCAACGTGAACCGCCGATCCGCGCCTGGGCCCAAGCGCCGGCCGAGCTATATCTGGCTCTGTCGCCAGTGTTGCCCGTAAAGAGGCGGAGGACGAGACCCTTGGTCCATTGGATACCCACCCGTGAAGAGGGACTCCGGCGCCTGGAGCGCTTTCTGCCGGCTGCCGGCCGCGCCTACGCCAAGTTGCGGACCTACGATCTCGGCCCCGGCACTCAAGCCCACGTCTCGACCCGGTCTCCCTGGAGCGGGCCCCGGTGGATCCTCGGCGCGGAGAGCGGAGCGGCGGTCCTCGAACGGCACAGCTTCTCCGCGGCGGAGAAATTCGTCCAAGAGGTCTTTTGGCGGACCTACTGGAAGGGCTGGCTGGAACTGCGGCCGGACGTTTGGCGACAGTACTGCCGCAGTCTCGAAAGCCTGGTCGAGCAACTCGATCACGACGGCGGTCTGCGCCGCCGTTGGGAGGCGGCGACCTCGGCCCGGACGGGCATCGATTGCTTCGACGCCTGGGCGGGAGAGCTCGCGGAGACCGGCTACCTGCACAACCACGCGCGCATGTGGTTCGCCAGCATCTGGATCTTCACCCTGGAGCTGCCCTGGGAGCTCGGGGCCGACTTCTTTCTGCGCCATCTCCTGGATGGCGATCCGGCGTCGAACACCCTGTCCTGGCGCTGGGTGGCCGGCCTGCAGACGCGGGGCAAGACCTACCTGGCCCGGCCGGACAACATCGCCAGGTACACCGAAGGCCGATTTCGTCCGGCCGGCTCGCTGGCGCCCACGCCTCCGCCTCTGGCGGGCCCCCAGCCGCCGGCCGCCATGGCACCGCCCGCGCCTGTCGCCTGGGAGCGCGGCCTGCCGAGCGGGCTCCTGCTCACCGACGAAGACCTCGATCCCGGCTATCTCTTGGACGAGGATCGCGCGTTCCAGGGCTTCGCGACCTTGACGGCGACGGATCGCCGCTCGCCTCTGGGGGTCTCGCCATCGGTCCTGGCCTTCACGCACGGCGCCTTGGCCGACGCGGCCGGCCGCCTGGGAGATCGGGTCCCGGACCCGCAGGGGCCGGCTGTGGGCGCGGACCGGATCGAGGCCATCGTCGATTGGGCCAGGGCCGAAGGTCTGCGCCAGATCGTCACGCCCTACGCGCCGGTCGGACCGACGGCCACGGCGGTGCAGGCGCTGTCGGAAAAGCTGGCCGAGCAGGACATCGCCTTGATCGCCGCTTTGCGCCGATGGGACCAGCTGGCTTGGCCGCATGCGACCCGTGGCTTCTTCCAGTTCAAAGAGAAGATCCCGAAGGTCTTGAGCGGCCTTCAGCGGGCGACCGCCGAAGCGGTTTAGAAGAGCGAGCCGGTACGGCGCTAAGCGTGACCCGCGGGCGCAGTGCGACGTGTCGAGTGGGCCATTGCGCCGAGAGCGGTCTCCAAGAGCTGTTTGGCAAGACCATCGGTCGTTTGACGGGGCGCATGGATCATCCCGGCGCGGATCGCCATGGTCATGGCGATGGCCTGCAGAACATCACCGTTGCTCGTCTCTCCGCTCAAGGCGATGTCCCTGTCGATCGCGTCCAACACGGCAGAGATGAGCTGCGCGACCCGCACCGGGTCGCCGGTGTCGCCGTGGAGCGGGAACTCGATATCGAAGCTGTCGCCCATGCTCGTTTGGGCGCGGTAGGGGAGTTTCTTCATATTCTCACGACGCCTTCGTTTTTCTCGATCGCCGACAGCGCTCTGAGCAATACCTGACCTCCGGCCAGCAGTCCGCCCATTTCCGGCGCCAGGCGAAGGCCCGTCCGCAGACGGCGCAGATCTTTTTCGGCAGATGTTCCTTGCGCGTCACGGCCGGCGGCTCACAGATCGAGGGTCGGCTGATTGCCGGCCTTTCGGCGCTTTCGGGCGCGCGGCCGGGTCTTGCCGCCGCGCCGGGGCAGCCCGCTCTTGCGGCTGCCGTGGCGCGCCTGGATGGAATCCGCTTCCTCCCTGAAGGCCGCGCTGCGGCGGATCGCGTAAATCCGTTCGCGGGCAGTCTTGGCGGCCGTCATGTGGTCCACGAGGCGCTCGGGATAGTCGATGCCGATCCGGCAGCCCGCGGCCTCCTGCTCCTCCGGGCTCATGCGCCAGGGCTCGTGGACGAAGGCCTTGGGCACGCGGGCGAGTTCCGGCAGCCACAGCCTGATGAAGACGCCGTCGGGGTCCTGGTCGTGGGACTGCTTGACGGGATTGTAGACGCGCACCGTGTTGATGCCGGTCGTGCCGCTTTGCATCTGCATCTGGTTCCAATGGATGCCCGGCTCGTAGTCGGTGAAGAGGCGCGCCAGGTGCAAGCCGGTCTCGCGCCAATGAAGCCAAAGATGGTAGGAGGCGAAGGCCGTCAGCATCGCCCGCATGCGGAAGTTGATCCAGCCCGTGGCCCGGAGCGAGCGCATGCAGGCGTCGACGAAGGGAAAGCCGCTCTGTCCCGCGGCCCAGGCCTCGAAGCGCGCCCGGTCGAAGGCGTCTTCGCGCAGACCGTCGTAGCCAGTGTGCACGTTGCTGAACTCGTGCGCGGGCGAGTCCTCCAGTTTCTGCATGAAATGGCAGTGCCAGTGGAGCCGTCCGATGAAGGCGCCAAGCGCGGTCGCCCAGCCGGCGCGCCGATCGCTCGGAAGGGCCTTGACCTCGTCCAGACGGTCCCAGGCGGCCTGCGCGACCTCCCGCATGGCAAGCGTGCCCGCGGCAAAGTGCGTGGAAAGACGCGAACAGCTCTCGAAGGCCGTCAGGGGACTCGACATCTCCTTGTGGTAGGCCGCCCCGCGTTCGTGCAGAAAACTCGACAACAACTCGAGCCCTGCCGCGCGCCCTCCGGGCTGCCGGCCCGGACAGGCGTCCTCGGAGAGGCCGAGGTCGGCTGCGTTCGGAAGCTCTCCCGGATCTATGCCGTCCAGTCCGGAGATGGAGGCCGGCGCCGGGGTCACGGGGCGCCGCATGAAGGCGTCCCACTTGCGCGCCCAGCCGTTCCGGGACCGCAGGCCGCGGATGACCCCGTGTTGCTGGAGCTGCGTCCAGTCGATCGACTGTTGCCGCGACCAGGCGGCCACCGCCTTGTCCCTTTCGTAGGTCCAGGCGTTACCGGTTTCCTCGTGGGACCAGATGCCCTCGATCCCTTGGCTGTCGCGGAACTCGCGCAGCACATCGACCGCGTCGCCCACCCGGACGACGAGGGGCGCGCCCAACGCCGCCAGCTCCTGGCGCAATTCCACGAGGGATTCCCGCAGGAAATCCCATTGCCGCCCGGCAGTGTCCGGTTGGCGCCATAGGTCCGGTTCGACGATGTAGAGCGGCAGCACCGGCCCGGCAGAGGCCGCGCGCACGAGCGGCAGGTGGTCGACCACCCGTAGGTCGCGCTTGAACCAGACGATCTGCATGCCGAGCCAATCCCCAAAAACAATGAGTTTTACGACGCACCTGGGGGCGCGGATCAGAAACGTCGCGCCGGCCGGGACAAACCAATGAAGGGCGCTACTGAGGCGCGATTGAGCGCACTTCCCCGCGCGCTGGCCCGGCCAAGTCGAAGAAGCTGACGATGTTTGAGAGTATGCGCGCGGAGAGCCGCTGGCGGTGCACTTCCACCTTCTCCGCCGTCGCCGCCTTGAGCGACTCGTCGTTGCGCATTTGGCGGTCGGCGAGCACCTCGCTCAGCCGGCGCACCAAGTCCTGGCGGCCTCGCAGCAGGGGCACGATGTCCTCGTGCGTGATCTCGAAGAGCACGGCGTCGACGCTCGGCGTGACGGTCGCTGAGCGCGGCACGCCGGTCAGCAGCGACATCTCGCCAAAGCACATGCCTGGCGCCAACCAACCGACGGAAACCGGATTCTGCTCCGCATCCAGGATCGTGACATCGAGGAAGCCTTCCTTGACGATGAAGAGCGACTTGCCGGACTCCTCGCCTTCGGTGACGACGGGCTCTCCGGCGAGGCAAAGCCTGCGCAGCATCTTTTCGCGCAGCGAGGAGAGTTCCTGGGTGTCGAGCGAATCGAACAGCTCGATGCTGCGCAGGAACCCGACGTCCTCGGAAACCCGGTCGCGCTGGGCTATCGGATGGGCCAGATCGAGATATTCGACTCTTTCGCGCGGCACCCTGACGCCGGCGTAGTGGAGGTTCCGCAATACATTGCGCTGCACGCGGTAGCGCACATTCGATAGGCTGACGTAGTCGGAAACCCAATAGTGGAGCTGCCATTTTGGGCCGCGCTCGGTGTATTCCACGATGCGGACGTCAGGCTTGCGTGGAATTCGTGTCGATTCGAGTATCTGGCTTACGGCGGACAGCAAGATCCGCTCTGCTTGATGCGCCGTCACGTCGTAATCCAGCACGATCTCCAACTTGTCGCAGAAGTACTCGTCCGGCGCGTGGTAGTTGGTGAAAGGATGCGTCGCCAGGTAGCTGTTGGGAACCACTTTGGTCAGCTCGGCCTTAGTCACCAGCCTGGTCGCCCGCCAGTTGATCTCGGCGACCCGACCCACGGTACCGTCCTCGAGCTCGATCCAGTCCCCGATGCGCAGAGGCTGTTCGATGCCGAGTGCGATGCCGGTGAAGACGTCGGCGATCATGTTGCGCAGGGCGAACCCGATGATGGCTATGGCCACGCCCGATGTCGTGACGAGCCCGGAGACGTCGATGCCGAACGCCAGCGCCAACATCGCGAAGAACGCGGCGAGCCAAATCAGCACGCCGGCCAAGTCCGGCAGCAGCTTGGGGACCGGCACTCCGGAGCGCAGCCGAAGCCAACCCTGCCAGACAAGGATGTGGAGCAAGCGATTGGCGACCAGCGCGGCCAGGCACCAGAATGCCACGGCAGCCGCCTGGCGCAGCGGGATGCCCCATGCCGTGCCGCTGGCGATCCCGAGGGATGCGGCCAGGGGATCCCAGGACTGGTAGACGGCCGCACAGGCGATCAGCAAGACGGCCGGAACGATCAATCGGCTCACGGTATCGGCGCTCCCGTCAGCTGTACCGATAGCGCGGGTTTCCGCGCCGAGCCTGGCCATCAAAGCTTCGTCGCGATCCACCACCAACGCCGTGAGAATCACCACACGCTCGGTCGAGGGCTCGCATGCCACGCGGGACAATTCCCGGGCAGTCTCCATCCGGGTAGCAACGGCGATCGCGGAACCGGTTCGTCTGCAGCCTACGCAAGCAATCCGGTACCGGCCCCGGTCGCGCCGAGGAGGGTTCAATCGAAGGCCACCAGCCTCTGCGCCTGATCCCGGTCGTAGCCCGCGCTGGCGCGCAAGAGTTGCTCGGTGGAGGGGTGCGCCGGACGCGCGGCTTGCAGCTGGGCGGCGGTCATCTCCTCGACGAAGCGGCCGGCGTTCATCACCGCCAGGCGGTCGCACATGTGGGCGATGATCGAGAGGTCGTGGCTCACCAGGATGTAGGTCAGGCCGTGCTCGCGCTTCAGGCGCTTCAAGAGGTTGAGAATCTCGGCCTGGACCGAGACGTCGAGCGCCGAGGTCGGCTCGTCGAGCAGCAGAATCTCCGGCTCCAGCATGAGGCAGCGCGCGATTGCGACGCGCTGACGCTGGCCGCCGGACAGCTGGTGCGGGTAGCGGAAGCGGAACTCCGGACCCAGGCCGACGTCGGCAAGGGCGGCCATGAGCCGCCGCTCGACGTCGGGCAGGCCATGGATCGCCGCCGGCTCGCTCAGCACGCGGTCGACGGTGTGACGCGGATGCAGGGAGCCGTAGGGGTCCTGGAAGACCATCTGGACGCGCTTGTGGAAGGCCTTTCCGCGGCGGATGCCCTGGCGCTCGCCGCCGATCTCGATCTCGCCGCTCCAGTGGCCGTCCAGGCCGCAGAGCGCGCGCAGCACGGTCGACTTGCCGGAGCCGGATTCGCCGACCAGGCCGAAGGTCTCGCCGCCGGCCACGGCGAAGCTCACGCCCCGGACCGCGTGCACGCGGCCCTCGCCGAAGCGCACGTCCAGGTCGCGCACCCGGATCGGGGGTTCACCCGAGGAAGGCATCGACCCCCGCCTGCGTCTTCCAATCCTCGTCGCGCTCGAGCACGGGCAGCACCTCGAGCGGCCGCTCGACCCGCGGCAGCGACGCCAGGAGGCCGCGGGTGTAGGGGTGCCGGGCCTGGGCCAGGTCGCTCGCGCGGCAGGTCTCCACGATCTGGCCGGCGTACATGATGATCACGCGGTCGCAGAACGAAGCCACCAAGTTGAGGTCGTGGGAGATGAACATGAGGCCCATGCCGCGCCGGGTCACCAGGTCGTCGAGGATCGCCAGGACCTGCATCTGCACGGTCACGTCGAGCGCCGAGGTCGGCTCGTCGGCGATCAGGAGGTCGGGATCGGGGATCAGCATCATGGCGATCATGACGCGCTGGCCCATGCCGCCGGAAAGCTCGTGCGGATAGGCTTCGTAGACCCGCTCGGGATCGCGGATCCGCACCGCCTCGAGCATCTCCAGCCCCTTGTCGCGGGTCTGCCGCGACGAGGCGCCGCTGTGGATGCGGTAGGCCTCGGCGATCTGACGGCCGACCTTCATGACCGGGTTGAGCGAGAACTTCGGGTCCTGCATCACCATGGAGATGCGCTCGCCGCGGACGTCGCGCATGCGCGCCTCCGAGATCGACAGCAGGTCGGTGCCGTCGAAGGCCATGCGCGCCGCGGTGACCTCGCCGGGCGGCCGCACCAGGCGCAAAACCGCGCGGCCGGTCATGGTCTTGCCGGAGCCGGACTCGCCGACGATGCCGACCTTCTCGCGCCCGACCGAGAAGCTCACGCCGCGCACCGCCTCGACGATCCGGGTCCGTGTGTGGAAACGCACCCAGAGGTCTTCCACGCTGAGCAAGGCTTGCTGGGTCATCTTTGCCCGCCCCCCTGGGCACTGCGGGGATCGAGCACGTCGCGCAGGCCGTCGCCCAAGAGGTTGA
>JAAUYJ010038248.1_pt1 | contig 20864 bp, 22 predicted proteins | sample 7278031 | NCBI WGS metagenome assembly JAAUYJ01 (sample SAMN14350222, study PRJNA611818) | marine sediment metagenome | isolation source: surface marine sediment (1.8m) | place: French Polynesia: Moorea | collected 2018-08 | reverse complement strand
GCTCGTCGTCGTCGGATCCCAAGATCTCCTCTTCCTCTTCGTCCTCCTCCTCTTCCAGGGCGCGGGCGTCGCTTCTAAACACAATATTAGAAGTCATGTAGACATTGTAGACAGTCGATGAGCAGTGGATCTTTCGGATTGTTCTCAAATGGAGCACCATTCACTTAAGAGCAATCAGGACAAAAAACCACGTAACATATTAGACCTACCTGAATTGCTGCCTGTGTCCATCCCTGGCCCCTCCTCCTCCGCCCCCGGTCTCATGCTGTCCTCGGCCTCCACCTCCTCCACCCCCACCTGGCCCCGGCCCCCCCTGTCCCGCCCCTCCGTCCCCTTCGCGCTGACCCTTCCCCCCGCGGCCCTTGGGGTTCTTGCGCTTCTTCTTGGCCTGGATGGCCAGCACTAGAACAGAGGAACAAACAGGATCGACCCCGGCACCGGGCACGAGTGACAAAGGCACAACTCACCCCTTCGGTTGATGTCCCCGGTCTTGGAGCTCATGGCGCCTCCCGCGGCCGCGGCCAACCGCGAGGGCGGCGGCAACGGAAGGGTCTCCTCCTCCTGGCAGGGGCAGCAGCAGGGGCCACTCCGGTGGCGGCGGCGGGCGAGCGGCGGCCCGGGCGCCAAGTCTCGGGGACGCCCTTACTCCGGGTGCGACTGCCAAGGGCGGAGGAACCACGCCTCGGGCTCCGGGCGAGTTTGCCCCCGGGTCCACCTGGGCGGCGGCGGGGAGGGTGGGAGCAACCCCAGGTGTGCTTCCCGCCGACGGATCTGCCGTGCGTCCGGTGCGAGGTGTCCCCCCGGGTGCGGGTCGGGGTCCGGGCGAAGAGAGTGTCCTTGTTGGCCTCCGGGTGGCTCGGGGCGTCGGGCGTCGGGCCTTGTCGCCTTTCGCCTTTCTTCTCTTCTTCTTTCTTTGCCTTTTCTTCTTGTTCTTCTTTCTCTTTTCCTTTGAAGGCTGCGGAAGAGAAAAGCCAAGGAGGGCGGAAGAGCGGAAGAGAGAGGAGGGCGGCCACGGAGGAAAGACGAAAAAGCACCAAAAGAAAGGTAAAGCAAACTCATAATATCGCCTTTTTGAAACACGGTTGAAAGAAATTGTAAAAACTGATCTGCCGTAAAAAATCTGTTTTTGCGCAAAACTTTTTTGGATCCATACACTAATTAAATTGCCTTGTTACAATAGGTTTTGGAAAAGAAAACGCCAAACAGCTTTAAATTGCGCAAAGTCCCAGTATATGGCACAGTTAACCGCACTGTTGTCTCGATCACGCAGCCGTCACTAAGGGAAGGGGAGAAAAGAGCAGCAACTTCACCTGGGGCGACAGGGAAAAGTGTCCAGGGAGCACTCTAAAACATAATTTCACAGCCGTAAGCCCGTAACATTGATACTCCAGCCTTTTTCCTCTTCATAATTAGCAAAATATATTAGACAAAATATATATTGGGGAAAAAGTCAGTACATGAGTTTGAAGCGTTTTTCTTGATAATTCAGTGCTAATGTGTTAAAAATTTCGTAACAAATATTTGATTGCACTTATCCATACTACTCTATTAATATGTGGCAGAAATGTTAAAATATTTATTCCGTGAGTATTACAGCTCTCTTTGGTCTTCCTCCGCGAGTGAGTCAGCGCCCAAGTGGCCGCCTGGGAAAGAGGCAAAGGGAAAAGAAGTCTCTCCCTCGCCCGCCTGCCTCGCTCCACTCTTTCTCTCTCTCTCTCTCTCCTCTCTGGGCCAATCTGGCCCAACAAGGAAGGAACGGGAGCAAAAAGACAGATTCATTTTTTCCGGAGACTGCGAAACAGAGATTCCTCTAGCACTCCTCTAGCGACATCTGTAACTATCTTATTTCGTGTTTAACAAAGCGCTCTGATATAAATTGATACAAACTTCGAGGTCTATAAAACAAGGATTAATGAATATTTTTTATTAATGTTCTTCTTTTTCGCTGAAAAGTCGACGTATTTATAGTTTTTTTTCGATGCAGAAGTGCCTTGGGAGCACTTCATTGCTGATCAAGGGACGGGAAAATATGAACGAACCTTATCATGTTGGGGAGGTGCTTTCTGTAACTTTCCACTTTTGATTTTGTTATTTTCCTCAAAATGGCCGTGACTACAAGAGCAGTCTCTTTTAAATCATTATTGAGTTTATACAGATATAAATAGCGTTTTTGTGGTGTGCTTATTTCCCATGGCGCTTTTGTTTCGCCGCACATGGAAAAAAAACCTAAACGCCAAAAAACAAAACAACTTGGTTTTGTTTTGTGAACTGATGAGTGTGGACTGTGGTGAGTGAGTGTGTTCCCCCGTTGCTCCTGGCGTTGTTGCTGTTGTCCACCCACAAGATGATCCTCGCCAAGAAGAAGAGCCTCAGCACGGAAGAACAAGGGGACGGCGAGGACGACCAGGGGGAGGAGAGCAACATGGAGAGGCACGAGGACGACGACGACGACCAAGATGGAGATGACGAGGAAGAAGATGAAGAGGAAGAGGAGGAGAGCGAACCAGAGCATGAAGGGGACGAGGAGGACGAGGAGGAGGAGGAGGGTGGTGAGGAGGATGCCGCCAAGAGCGGTTGGGCCGACGCCATGGCCAAGGTGCTCAACACGGGCAAGACCAAGGACAAGGAGGAGGAGCAGAGGGGCCAGCCCGCTGCAAAGGCAATCCTGCTGTCCAAGGCCAAGAAGGATTCTTTGTCTAGTGCGTCCCCCCGGCGGAAGGGGGAGGAGGACCCGGCGGCGGCCAGGAGGGCCAAGAAGGAGACGGAGGAGTCCTGCCGCAGGAGGCCGGACGTGGTGGCGGACAGGGCCAGGGAGCGGGCCCTCTCCAGGGTGGCCACCAGGGGAGTGGTGCAGCTATTCAACGCCGTCAGGGAGCAGCAGAAGACCCTCAAGGGTCAGCTGGAGGCGGCCGGAAAGTCCGCCAGGAAGAGGGACAGGGTCTATAAGGACATTGACAGGGACGCGTTCCTGGACGTGTTGGCGGGGGGAGGAGGGGCCAAGAAGAGGAAGGCGGCTTCCAGTGGAGCGGCCAAGATGTCTTTCGCCGTCAAGGATGAGCCCCCGGTGGACGAGAGCTCCTGGAAGATCCTCCGCGACGACTTTATGATGGGGGCCAAGATGAAGGACTGGGACAAGGCGGGCTCGGAATCGGAATGAACAGGAACCCTCTTCATAAGAAAGTCGTCGGCTGTGCTTAGCATTGGGAGTTTATTATCCGCGAATTAAGTGACTCGAATACAAAAAGTGATATCAAAAGAAATTGAGGTGTGACTTGAATAGGTCTTTGGCAAATGCGCGGTCAATAATTTGTCTGGCGTGGGCGCTTTTCACATGTCGGTGATGGTGATGGGCGGCATGTTGGCATAGGTGCGGTCAATGGTATCAGGGTTCGGCGCCTGCTTGTCCGCTGATTCAGTCTTCTTTCCCTTGGACGAGTTTGCGAAGAGGCTCCTGGCACGAAGGGTCCCTCCGCCTCCAGAGCCAGTCTTTCCTCCGTTACCTGAGACGGATCTCGGAGTGTTGAGCAGATCTGGCTCCTCGTTGTCTTGAGGGAGCGAGACCTGCAAGTCGTGGAAGTACTGCCTCAGCGGCTCGGCCAGGGACTTGCGAAGGCGGTGGAAGGTGTCTTTCACCGGGGTGGAGTCATCTTTGGTGGTCTTGCGCTCTCCGTTCTCCACGGGGGGAGAGTTGCCGGAGGAGAGCCTGGCCAGGGGCAGGATCTGGCTGGAGATCCCGGCTATGGCACCGATCTCCTCCTCCGCCTCGTCAGGTTTTTTGGTCGGGTGGCCGTTTTCCTTTGCGCGGATTCCCCCGTTTCTGACGCCTCCTGCCGCACTCTCCTTGTGGGGAGTAGGGGGGAGCGTCACCACGCAGGGCATGTCCGCCTCGTTCAGAAGGCTGAGTTCTCCTAGAATATTTTTGGGATTTTTAAGTGTTGAAATTTTGGACGATTTGCAAAATTTGTCTCACCTTCCACAATGGTTTCGTTCGGGGCGTGTTCCCTGGCTTCATCTTCTTTGTTTTCTGCCTCTTCAGGGATCTGCTCCACCGAATACCTGCTCTCCTGCTTCTCCTTGTTGGAGAACTTAAGGAGCTTAAGGACCGAGGCAGTCCGGATCTTCCTCAGTTTTTCCCGCAGGTCGTCTCCTTCAATCTATTAATAAAAAAATTCCTATTCGAAATTGTTGTACGTACACCAATTTTGCTTCATTTTCTTCACCTTTGCCTTGTTCTGCGCGTCGTACACCTCTGCCTTCCTCCTCCAGGCGTCAAACATCGTCTCCATCTCCTTGACGGAGTGCTTCTTGGTGCGGAAGGACTCGAGCAGCGCCAGCAGCTCGTTGGTGATGGCTAGCTCGCTCTCGTACGAGCGAAGCGGCAGCAGGCTCTTCCTCTTTTGCTGTTGCCCTTGATGTTGCTGCTGCTGCTCCCTGTAGTCCGCGGCGACCGCCTGCGAAGCCCTAATGGTTCCGAAGGGGTCCTCCTTGCTACCTGACCTGGGGACTGTCACCGCCGCGGGTTCGGAAGAGGAGCCCTCAGGGAGGAACACGTCATCGGAGGGGTCGTCGCAGCTGTGCTGTTGCGTCAGTATGGCCCTTTTCACCGCCGCTGACGCCCTCATCGTCCCGAAGGGATCTCTCTTCTGTTGCCCGTTGGAGGACACGGGGACGGGCGGAGAGCGGATCTCGTGATACTGTGGAGATTCCTGGTCCCCTGCAAAATCATAAAAAAGGATTATTGCAACAAAATCGACGGCACTTGGAAAAAGATTTTTATGTACCTTTCTTTCCCGCTTTCCCGCCGGACGTTCTCATGTCCCTCCTCTTCAACTTTGGCGATGCTGATGCGCTCTCGTCGTCTCCCCCGCTGCCGCTGCCGCTCATGTCAAGGTATGGCTGCTGTCCCTGCTGGAAGTGCTGCTGCAGGTGCTGCAATGTGGCGTGGTCCACCGGCCGAGGAGGGGGAGGGATCTGGTAGACCTCGCTGGCCGACGACTTGTTTGGCGTGGAGGAGGCGTTGGGCGGCTGGTGGAGGAGGTTCCCCGACGGAGCCCCTGGCGAGCACACCTTGCTACGGTGGGGGAACGCGTACTGCTGTTGCTGTTGGAGTATCCGCTGCTGCTTTTGCTTCTGCAACATCTGCTGCTGCTGGCTGAGGTAGTCGTACGACTGCTGCTGCTGTACCTCCTGCTGCTGCTTCGCTCCGTTGTTGTTGTTTTCCTCCACCACTTCGTTCTGGTGGGCCCTGAAGTTGAATAGCCTGTGCGCCAGATCAACGTGCCCGTTGAGGTGCGCCATCTCTGGCGGCGTCATGTCCTGCGCGTTCTGCAGCTCCAGCGCCAAGGAGGCGCCGGGGCACTCAAGCAGCAACGAAGCCAGGCTGGGCAGGCCGTGGAAGGCGGCAAAGTGGAGCAGAGTGGGGAAGTCGCCCTGGTCTGTTGGGAATAAGAAAATAAAAAATACTTCAAATTTGAAATTATTATTTTTTCGTACCTCTGGTCATGATGGCTCCGTCCATCTTGTCCTCCACTAGCCTCATGTGCGCCAGCCCTCCCCTTCTCGGTACCTTCTCCAGCATGGTCTTGGCGAGCAGGGCGTCGAGGTGCTCCCGAGAGGAGATGCCCAGGGTCTGGCACATGAAGTCCATGGGGTCGAGCGCAGTCTTGAGAAGCTGGTCCAGCTCGCTGACGGCGGACTCCAGCTTGATTATCCTTGTGCCGCGGTCAAGGCCGTCAACCTCTACTCGAAGACTGGCCAGGCTGGTGATGTTGAAGCAGAAGTCTGCAGAGAGAAGACAAAACACACTCTACCAAAAGATTTCTATGCGTAAAATTTTAATTCCCCACTTGCTAATAATTGTTTTTAAATAATTCTAATAAAGTTCCCATTTATTCTTAACTTATTCTTATTCTTACTCGGCACAGTTATCTGTATGTTGTAGGGGTTGATGAACCTCCACTCCTCCAGCTTTACGTTGGGCACGTCCGAGTGGTGTCGCTCCAATCGGAGGCGGAAGCGGGAGCAGGAGGACTGGGGGGACTCGAACACGATCAGGACGCGGCTGTGGTTCTGCAAGGGAAAAAATAAACCATAGAGTAAAATTGCATTAGCTTGAAAATGTTAGTAAAAATACCTCTGTGACTTTTTTGGGATGTACGTGGAAGGTTCCGTTCTCCGCTCCCCCTGCCCCTCCTCCCGGCAATGTCCTGGTGGACCCCCTGCTCCCTCCGCTCGCCCTGCAGCTCCTCGACCTCCTCCTTGGATTTGCCGTCGCCAGCGTCGCCGCCTTTCCCGCTCCCCCTCCTCCCTCGCCTCCGTTGAGAATGTGAGTGCTGAAGTAAAGAACCGTCTGCACGAACTCTAGGTCGTGGTCCTTGGCCTCCAGGTGCACCCACTGGGAGAAGGAGTCTCCGGACTCACCAGCCAGCGCCGCCCTGTGCGCGGGCCCGATCTGGTCATCCCTCACCCCTAGCATGACGGCAAGAACCCTGTCGGGCTCCGGGAGGACAGCACTCAGGGAAAATCTCGGGTTCCTCCTGGCGCGCTCCTCCGACAGAAAGTGCAGCAGCGAGGGGGAGATCAGGCAGAGCTGGAGTTTGGACTGCCTGACCTCCCTCTCGGTGGAGGCGGGGAGTGAGGACGGGAGGGCGGCGGCGAGGTCCTCCGCCGGGAGGTGTCTCACGCGGAGTCTGCCGCGGTGCTTGGACAGCTCGGTGAAAAGGCGGTGGAGGTACTTGGCCCATGCGATGGAGCCATCGCAGTGGCGGCTGTACAGCAGAAGGACCACGTTGGCGGAGGACGACGAAGAGTCTGGGGGGGAAATATTACATTCATTTTTCGTGCTATATGTTTAACAGGGAAATGTCCAAAAATGCGTTCATGTGTTCGTTTGCTCCCTTTCAGCACAAAATGCGGAATTTTTCTCCCAAGCCAAGTTTGCGTTCTTTTTCCACGAAAATAATTGTTCAAATATTTCTTCTTCCTGCGGTCGCAGGCAAAAAGAACGGATGGGAAATGAGAGGGAAGAGAGAGTGGGGGTCTAATTTTAACTGCCGCCGCCGCTCTGTCCGCACAGTTCATGGCTTATTTCTTCTTCTTGTGTGGGGAGGAGGAGGGATGCGGATTTGCTCCAAAGGAAATACTTTCTTTCTTTCTTATCGGTGGCGGCCCAGAAACGCTTCACCTGCTCTTTAAGCAAAAGTTGTTGGGTAGAAGAGAAGACACAATTAAGTTTTTGTGGAAAAGAAGCAAGAAAGGGGTAGAATGCACCCTTTAAGCCTCTCCTTCCCTTTTTCGGGAGACAAAGACGTACAACTAATCTGTATCTACCCCTTCCACCTCCCCCTCATCCACCCCAGTAGGCTGTGGAAGGAACAAAAAATGGGAAGTTCACCTTTTCGGGTCATTTTCCTCTTTCCTTCCCTGATCCAAATCTCTGCCGCCGGTTTTTCCAGAGTAGAGCAGCAACACATGTCACACACGCTCTCTCTCTCTCTCGGCCAGGAGGAGGAAGTGTGGAAGAGGAGAATTCGAGGGTGGAAAGAGGGGGGGTGACTTCTTCATGCATGGGCTGAGAAGGAGTCGAGAGGGAGGGGTGCGGAGACGAGTTATCTGATATCCCAGTGTTGCTCAATTTCCTTTCGCCCCTAGCCTCCGATGGTGAAGGAGGAAGAAGAAATATGCGGGGAGATCTCAATCGAGTGTTGCACAGATCCACTCTCCTGTCGTTGACAACTTCCCAAATGAATAGGATGTCAAGAAGAGCTTTTTTTATAAAAAAAATCCCTGAAGAACAACTTCCTTGATCCGCAAGTCCGATTAGCATTTAATTCGGGGGATGGATAGACGGACGGATCTTGAATGGCATATGAGGATCGCACAGGGCGTGGCACCTTGAATGTACCTATACACGTGAATTTACTTTCAAAGTGATCGATCCTCTTTGAAAGACGTCTCCGTTGTAAATACAGCATCTTTTATTTTTGAGCCATTGAGTATGTCCCAGTGACTTTTCCGTTCGTGCCGCCATTCAGAATAGACGCCAAACGGACGAATTCCCGGCGTCATGGTCTCGTGGACATGGAAGCTCGCCTTCCCCCTCCTCCCTCTCTCGACCACCGACGATTGCTCCGCACAACAATGGCACCTGTTTCCCCTCTCCTCCTCCCACTTTTATCCTCCATGATTCTCTTTCCCACCTGTCCGGAAATATCTCCCTCTCCTCCTTTGTTATTCTCCCTCTCCCTGGTCTTCTTTTCCCCGTAAATTCTCTGACTGTTAAGCTCGTCGTCGTCGTTTGTCGCACTCATCGGGCAAGATAATCTCTCACCCCAGCTAAAGTATAAAGGAGCATCCCACAAAAAAGCAACTGTTGAATGAGGAGGAGAAGAGGGAAATGAAAGAAACGGTCTCCTTTTCCTTCCCCCTTTTTTCCACGCGGGGCAATAAAACCGTTTTCTCTTTCTGTTTTGTTGGTGTGTGGGACATTTCGCGTCTCTTCTCAGTCCTCCTCCTGTTTGCATGGAAAATCCTCATCTCTCCCTCTTCTCTTCTCTCTGCGACTTCCGGCGTTTTCGGTTACAAACGAGAAAGAAGAGGGAGGTGGGGGTGAAACTCTCTTTTCCCTTCCTCGGAAAAGTGAGCGGCGGCGATTCATTTCCCCCCCCCTTTTCGGTTGCATGCGGTATTTCCTATTTTCCTGCGTGAAAAAGGCGAAAGGAAAGCAAAAGTTGGGGAGAACGGAATGGGCAAATTGCTCTCTGCGCTTCTTTTCGGAATGGGCACAACAATAACAACAATGCTGAGGAGGAGATGAGGGCGGATTTTCTTGAGCCGCCGATCGCCCATTAGTGCGGCCCTTTGGGGCTGCCCAGTTTTCCCTCTGTACTTGCGTCGTCCGGTAAGTCTCCTGACCCATTTCTACCGAGACACTGTAAAATTCCTTCTCCTAATGCGTCCTCCGCCCCAATTCCATCTCCCTACTTTTCTTTTCCCACTTTCAATTTCGCCTTCTTCTCTTCTTAAATCAACGACGAATGGAGGACGAAGTTGGACTGGGAAAAGAAGACGTGGCCATAAAAGTAGGAGAGGGGGACTGGAGACAGTTTTTTCCTCTCCTCTTTCTTTTTTGCTTTACGCCGCCGAAATTTGTTTGATCGGCTGCAAATGGGGAGGGGGAGAATGAGTGAGAAGAGGAGGAGCGTCGCAAGCAAACATCTCTGGGCGGTGTGACAAGGAGGCTTGTTTGCGTTAGCGTTTCCGCCGGCGCCCGATTTCCGTTACTTGGAAGCGAAAAAGCGAAGCTATTAATTCGAATTTTTAAAAAATGAGTAGAAGAGGTTCGTTTCCATTGATGCGGAACCAAAAGATCAAGCTTATTAAGAGAGTCCCCTTCCTCCTCTCATCTCGGAATGAATGGACAGCCCCCCCCCCACCGGAAAGGAGGGAGCTAGGGAGGGGAAAGATAGAGAGTCCTCCTTTCCCGTTTTCGGTCCTTTTGAGCGGACAGAAAAGGATCCTCTTTCCGCTGATGATATTTTGACTGGGGGGATCCCCGCACCCCGCCGTTTCCCGTGAGAAAATTACCGTGGCGCAGAAATTTACGGGAAGCTAAATGAAGCGATGCGAAATGAAGTAGAAATATTGGCCAAAAAGGTCGGAGGCTGAACTGAGTATCGTATTGCGTCGAATAAGTTTTTGTTCCAAAAGAAATATTGCTAAATAAATAAATAATTGACGATTCTGATCGCTCCCTCGAGTGTAGTGGGACGAAAAAAGCTTTAGTTTCTCACTTAACGAAGCAAGTCCGGGAACCCGCGATTGAGGGGAGGGAAAGAAGCAAGCAATCCCGGTTTTGACTTCCGCCGAGAGTATAAGGGGGGGAACATGCTTCTTCCTCTTTCTCCCCTATATCCCCACTTCCTCCTTACCTACACCTAACTCAGTGGCGGCCATTGTTTTCCCCGTAATTCCTCCACCTCCGTCCCCAAAGCTAATTTCATTTTCGTTTCCCTCACCCCCTATTTCTACCTCACCCCGCAGTTCCGGGAAGCCAGTTTTCTCTCGCCAAAAGGTTGGAAAAGCTAATTCCGCGCCCTCGCTCAGCGGAAGGGGAAGGAAGGGGGGGAGGGAGAGGGAGGAAGTCCTTGCGGTAATTTTACACCTCCTCGCTAAAATGCAAGAGGGGGAGGGGAGGGGACCATTAGAGGAGAGAGGATATTAGAAGGGGATGAAAAGTTTTTAGGAAAAAAGAAGAAGGGGGAGGGTGGATGGATTGTGTGGATTTTTTTGCCCTTCGCCGGCGACGGGTCGGTTGCGTCAGTGGAGGAGGTTTGTTTTGGTCATTCTCATTTTTGACGGGGAGAGGAGGGTCTCAAATGTCGCCTGGGGCCGGTCGGTGGAAAGACTCCGCCACTGCCCAAATGTAATGCACAGTTGGGTAAAGAGGAGGAAGACGCAAATCATCCGAGTAAAACGAGGCGGACAGACAATTAAGTCCTAAAAAGTGCTACCCACCATCTTCTTCCTCATAATTGGGCACTTCGGGAGATGACACGCTCCATTTTGGTTTTTTGAACAAACATTATTCAGGATATTCCTCCATTTTTCCCGAGACTTTTGCCGTGATAGAATTGGAGCCGGATGAATGGGATTTCATTCCGCATTCAGGTTGCATTAAAGCGGAGCGGAGGCGACCTGTATCCTTGTGTGGTTTTCTCCTTCCCCCCATCCCCCATAAAAAGTCCTAGGGGTGGTTGCACCCACAGGAAATAAAAGGAGCATGAAATGGCATTGCTGCTCGGTTTTTGCGGGCAAGGAAAGAGGAGGAGGAAGTCTTTTATTCGTGTCCCTCTTCTCCTTGGTGGTCTGAGAAAAAGGAGAAACGGAGAAACCGGAGCATTAAATTGGGGGCAAAAGAAGGACGAAATAAAGCCTCTCCTTTTCTCGATTGTGTGTCCGTCATGCGGGTTCCTCCTTAAGAAATTCAATTGACTGTTTTCTTCTACTTCGCCGTTTTTTCGTTGGCGACATCCTCTTTCTCTGGAAGGGCAAAGAAGCAAGGCCGGCAGGAGAGAAACGGTAGAGAAATCAACCAATTTTTGTAATATGTACGACATGAATGAGGTTGGAATAGTCTTAAGTGCTAGTGTAGTTTTACTAACATGAAGCTTGTGTACTTAATATATTAATAACTTTCCCCATATTCACTCGTTGAATTCCATACCTCCACTGCCAAAGCAACCAGTCCCAGCCTCTCTCCTCCGCCAGTCTGAATGACTGCTCCTCCTCCTCCTCCTTCAATGAGGGGTAGCGACAATGTAACGGACAGGAAGTGGGGAGGAGCCAGAGGAGGGAGAGCTACCTAAGCACGTCTCCTACTCCTCCAGCGGCGGCGGCGGCGTAGCACAGATTCCAGTTGCTCTTTTCCCTCCTACGATGATGAGGGGAGGGACGCAGAGAGATGGATTTCATGGAGAGAGAACGGGACACTACGACAGAAGAAGAGGGAGAGGGAAACCTCTTTCCGGTCCAAGATTTGGGGAAGAGGGAAAGGACAGACAGCGGGGGGGGATACAGGGGATGGGGGGTCGCTGTTAGAAAAGACAGCGGCGTGATGTCCTGATTTCCTCTTCCCGAAAATTTACGAACAAAAAAAGCTTGTCGCCCTCTATCCCCTCACCGGTCCAGTAAAGCTCACTTCCGTTGACTTGACTCGGCTTAACCCCCTCCCTCCTTCTACAAAAAAAATCCTCCGTTCATCCCCACCGGGAAAAATTCCTTCCTGTCCAACTTTTCTTTTCCCTTTTCTACTACGCGTTTCGGCTACTCCGTAAAATAATCCGGACTAAAAGGCCAACGTCGTCCGCGCGCTAAATGTGCAGTTTTTTTGGGGGGGAATGACGCCGTCCCTCGTTTTCCCGGCCGCAAAAATCCCAAAGTTTTTTTCCTCCTCCTCCTCTTTCTTCCATCTTTCATCTTCGCCGGAAGCAACGGACGACGGATGGCGACTGTCAACGAATTCCTGTACATACCGTACACAAGCGAATAGAAAATAGTCTCTTGTCTCTTTTCCCGAAAAGGAAGAGGAGGAATCTCTCTTGTTTGACTCCGCGCTGAATGGGATCCTCTTTCGATCTCTTTTTATTTTGGATGGGCCACGCCCTTCCTCCTCGACCGCAAGCAGGCAAGGCAAAGCAAGTAGAGTAAACTCAGAGAGGAAAGAAGGGGGGAGGGATCACGGTTGCATGAAAAAAGGAGGAGGAGGAGCGGATGGGGTTGGATCTCCATAGGCTCAATTGCGTGCACAGAGATGGAAGGGGACGATAACAGAAACTGGAAGCAACTCCAGGCTAATTGATGCCCACCCGAGAGAGAGAAAGAAGGCTTTCTTTCGTATGGATAAATTTCAAGCGGGAAATAATATTCATTTCCCCCTTTAGGTACATCTCAAGCAACACTTCTCGCCCGGTGACAGTGTATTTGAAAGGGGCAATCGGATCAACAAATCTTTTCACGGGTCGGGAATAGACAGCGCCAGAGAAAGAGACAGGGAGGAAACGGGGAGGGGAGGAGGAGGAACCGAACTAGCCTGTCTGCTTGCTTAATAGCCATGGGTAAAAACGGGGAGGGGAGGGGAGGGGAATTGAGGAGGAGAATTCCGCCGTCGCCGTCTCCTCCCCCACTTCCTGTCGAGAGAGAAGAGCAGCAACGTTTTTCTTCCCTCCCATCTTCTCTTCCGCGAAAATAGGCGAAGAAGACATTGGAGAGCGAAGGAGGGGAAGAAAAAGGCGACAAACGGCAGATACTTTTTTTTAGCGGAGACAGTTTTCCCTGCCGGCATCTGGAGTGTTTTAGACCGCCACCTTCTTCCTTCCTTTCGTGCTGACAGGAAAATATTCCCTCCTCGTCCCATACTTTCGAGGGGCGTCAAAGTCACCGGGCGTTTGTCTCTCACCACTTGGAGGGGAAGAGGAAAATTTTTTTCGCCTCCTTTTGTTTTTCCCCGGACAGGATGTTGTGCTCCGTCCCCGTCCCCTGTGTGTTTCTCCCATGGGTGCATTGGAGGACGGTTGAAAGTTGGAGGCTGGGGTTGGCGCCCCCGCTCCTTAAACAGCTTCGGATGAGGAGGTGACACCACCTCTCATTGTCAAACTATTTCCTCCCTCTCTTTTCTCGTGGAGGTGCCAAACGAATCTTGTCTTCACTTCACCCCTTTTTAAAAGATTTTCCGAGCGCCAGAAGTGATCCATATTTCCATCCTGTCCAATGGGGCAATGTCAAAATCTGGCGGAGGGATGGGAGAAGAAGGAAAGAGAGCGGAGGGGGAAAAGTTTTCGGCACTTTATGGGAAATGGACGGTCGTTCGCTCGGCCGGAAGGAAGAAGGGAAGATACCGCCGGGGACTGCCTGGCGCGGCGCTCTGTGGGAAACAGAGATAGATGGGAAAACGGACAGAAAAACCACGCCCTTATTCCTCCAGCGAAAAGCCGCAGCAGATCACACCGGCGGTTACTTCTCTCCTCTCTGTGTGTCTATCTGGATCTCGATACGGGTTTCCTTCCTCCGCCCCCGCGCTAGGGCCAGATGAGATTTGAAATATATGCACCCACTTATACTGTACTGCTCATCCCATTTGGCCGCACTTCCCATCCAGTCATATTTTCAAAAAAAAGTCCAGCTGCGGAAAAAGGGTGGAAATGGAAGTGGGAAAACACTGTCGGGGGTGGGAGAGACGCTTCGTCTCATATTCGCGATCGCCGCGGCGACGGGAACGCCAAATGTGGACAACCTGGGGGACAGAGGTGCACTTACAGCAATTGCAAAGAGCAAGAAGAAAACGTTGCATACAGAATAGGAAGACGAAAAGAAGAACATGATTAATTGCACAGAGCGGGGCAAAACAGACATGTCTATAAGTCATCTCGTAAAAAAAGTTTTTTACGTGAGGAGGCAACTTTTCCCCCTTTTATTTTCCACCCCCTGTCTGTCTTTCTCTCTCTAGCTTTTCCCCCGTCACAAAAAACTCCGATTTCACTCTTCATTTTCCGACAGCGACGCCGCCGCCGCCGTAAGGTGAAGAAGTGGGGAGGATCCCCTTCTCTCTTCCCCCTTTCCCTCAGAAGTCGCGACCCCGGACGGAGGTCGCGGTAATAAAGGAGAGAGGAGGTAGGGGAGAAAACGGCTCCGTTCGTTCGTTCGTAGAATGAGAGGGGGGAGACACAAGCAAGCACACACACACAGGGGCTTCCCTCCTTCGCATAGTGTGCAAATATCCTTGGCAAAGTGCATCCATACACACATCCGACGAAATGCATTTCTCCCTCTCCCCAAGATTATTTTTAATAATTTCATTGGGGCCACTTTGGTGGCTGGGAAGCCCTCCTTCCTATTCGATTCGAAGTTGAGACAACCCCCTTCCTTCCTTCCTTCTCTTACTTTACTTTTTTCCCACCTGAGAGAAAAAGAGTCTCCGCCTTAAAGCAATGAGGGAAGGAGACCGCACCTTACTCATCCCGCGGACCGCAAAGAAAGGGCAGAGTTGGGATGAGGGGAAGGAAGGGCGGTAATGATGACGCCAATTTCTGAAAGAGGGAGACGCGAAAATTGCGTCGGCAAGCGAACGCAGAAAAAGTGGGACGTACCTACAGGGACCCCATTACCCGGTGCACTAAAAATGAAAGTGCTTCCTTTTTTCTTTGGAAAATTCGGCTGCACTGCAAGAGTCGTTCGGAAGCGCGGATGAGACAACGTGAAATGCCGTCGGCTCCTCATTCGCTCTTTTTTTCCTCGGTTCACTTGGACTTCCTGACCTCAGATCCCTTCTCTTCCTTCCCCTCTTTTGGAAGCTCGGTCGATCGGCGAAAGAGGGAGGAAGAGAGAGAGACATCGCTACCGGTGAAAATTTCTCATGCCTCGGCGGAGGGAGAAAAGGGGGGGGGGGAGGCACCGCCAGAAATTGAGTGCCGGGCGAAGGAAAGAGGAAGCAGGGGTTGAATGCGCGTCCGTCCGTTCACCGCCACTGCATGAGGAGGAGGAAGGACTTCAAAAACCTCCGCCGCCGTCTTGAAACACGCAAGGAGAGGAAGGGGGAGGGGGAGGAGGAAACGGATGAAAGGAGAAAGAGGAAAGACTCTTTGAGTCTTGCGTTTCGCCGGTATAGCATACCGATCGAGTAAGAAAGAAAGGACAGTTTCGGTTCATTACTGGCTTGTTACTCCTACTTCAATGGCGCAAAAAGCCTTGGGAAATTAGGGCAAGGGAGAAGAAAGAGAAGAGGCAGTTTGCGACCTCCGTGAACCCATATTGCTTCTTCTTTCCTTCCCTATATCCTGCTCCTCCCGCCGTTCCGCGCTTGCAAAATGGGGGAAGAAAGGGGGAAGGAGGGGGACAAATTGGGGCGACGCAGATAACGACGTCGGAGAGGGGGATGACCTTTTTAAAAGGAGAAATAAGAAATCGGGCGAAGGAAAAGCTTCCTCTGCCCCTTAAATAAGCTTTTTCTTTCTTATTTGGCGGTGCCCTGCCCTGCCCGACCGGGCAAAGTGTGTTTTCGAAATACCGCGCATAACTTTTGCGAGAGAAAACACTGCCGCTCTTGCTATTTTCTCCCTTTACAAATACTGAATGCCGCCGCCGCCAAGCGCCGCCCGGAAAAAATGAAGAAGAGAATGAAGAGTCAAATCTTCCCCGCGTTGCACTTTAAGGACGGGAGCCAAAACGTCTTTTCCTTTCCAGCCAATCGTCCAAGTAGAGTAGTTCAATTCGCCCCTAATGGCTCCAGGTCGTATAAAAGCAAGGGTTGTTCCTGGAGCACAATGTTGCTGGTAGAAGTGATTTTTACGGGCCCTCTCCCTCGAATCTTCCTGACATGACCCTCCGGAGAGCTTCTAATTTTGTGTTCCAAGCTTTTTTCAGCTCCAGGAACGCACATGTTTGGTAATTTGGAATTTATGCCAAAGCCGATTCAAACAATGCTTTGTTACTATTTGTGAAAAGGATGCTTTTGCTACTGAAAGTCTTGGTCCAAAAAGGGAAACTGCAGGAAAATAGGGTGACAGCACGCGCCTCTTCCTCCAAACTTCTATTCTTTTCTCCTTGGTCTTTTGACAGTCGCCAAGAGCGCAGCAAATGGCCTTGGTGGTGAACGCGTGCATGTGTTGTTGTAGCCGCCGCCGCCGGTGAAATAGGGGAGAGTTGGGGTGCAGCGAATGGAAAGGAGGAGAGAATTGGTGTGGAGAATCGACAAAGGGGGGAAGCGGAAACGTGGAAACTGGCCAAAGGTATTGTGCTCAAGAATGTGTGCTAGTGGAGAGAAAAGAGAGATCCTATCGAGTCATCCCGCTTGGCGGTCTCGAAGTCAAGCAAGTGGAGCAGCAAGGGGGAAAAATATAATGAGGGATGCTCGCCCGAGGAGGACTGTGTTACTTTCCCCACCTCGTCAAAGCCGCACCCGCGTCGCGGTCGTTGTTGACACTTGGATCAAAGAACTTGACTCGAGTGCAGGCAGGTGGCGTTCGATTGTTCCTCCCTAAATAAGTCCGATCTAACGGACTTTCTTCGTGTCAAACCGCACAGGCGCTCGGGGAGATATGGGGATTCTTTGTCCCTATTTTCGCCCGCGCATTTTTTTTGGGGGGGCGAATTATTATTGCCTCTTCTTACCTCTGTGTTGCTGTATGGGATTGACGGCCGAAGAAGGCCTCTGGCAGTGGCAGCTCTCAGCTCCGTTCACTGGCACATGCTGGTGTTCGGGATTTCCTCCCGCCCTCCGCCTCCTTACGCTACTGGAGGCGAAGGCGGCAGAGGACGACGAAGACGAGGGAGCCGCCGTTGCCGATGAGGGCCTTCCGCCGCCGCCCCTCCTAAAGGTGACCGTATTGGCAATGGCGTGGCACTGCGAGGAGGAAGATATCTTGGTCTGTGAGGCGGCGGAGGCCATGAGCACCGCAGCCTGGTTCTGGTAGATTATGTTGGCCTGGGAGGAGGCGTCGCTGCAGGTGCTGGACGAAGGTGGAAATCTCTGCTGGCGATGAGAAGGAGGAGGGGGAGGGGGTGGAGGAGGTGGTGGTGGATGCACCCTCCTCTTCACCACCACTGGGGAGGTGGCCCTCCTCAAGTGGGGCTGCCTCCGGGGAAGGCTGGGAGGGATCATGGTGGTGGTCACGCCTCCGCTCATTTCCTCCCCGTCCCTAGGCAAGTTGCAGTAGCTTGGAAGCGAGGTGAGGGGCGGTGGGCCTGTGCCGTCGTCCCTTGCCCTGGGCGGCCGCCTCGGTTCCTTTTCCTCATCTTCTTCTTCCACGTCCTCGTGTCCCTCTGGCAGAGAGTTGCATGTCCCCTGCGACTGCGAGGAGGAGAGCGGCGGCGAGGCGGAGGGGGCCGCCGCCGGGCGGTTGGACTCGGTCTCGGAGCACTCCGACTTGACCGAGGACCTGTGGGTGCTACCGCCCCTCCCGCTGCTGCTGACGCCGCTGCTGCTTCCGTTGCTGCTGCTGTCGGCGGAGGCACCCCTATCGTCTCTCTCCTCGCTGTCACCCTTCATGTCCGGCATCTCCTTTTCTCCCGGCACCTCCACCGCCGCCGCGCACGGGTGGCGGTCCTCCTCGGTCGCTGGCTGCACTATTTCGCTTTCGTGCGTCATCTCTCCGCCAGACAGTTTCGATCCACCTGGGCGAGCGCGCTATTGGGCTTGGTACATCACTGCCGCAACATTCACAGAGTTTTCACCCCGAAAATTCGAAGAATCGCCCCGATCATTAGATTCGCCAGACTTCCTAATTTTCTCCGTCCGTCACTCTCTTCTTTCTCCTTTTTCGGAGCACAGTGCACGTCCTTCCACCTCGGGGTCTCTCCCTCGTCTGTCTCGCGGTGTTTTCTTCCCTCCTCTTCCCCCTTTCTTTCATCCCGCGGCCGGCAATCGAGCGACGGACGACGGTGGTGGATCGGAGCGCGCGTTTCCACGTTTTGCCCGTGCATCCAATAAATTTGCGCAAAAGGCAGCTTCAAAAGTATTGTGTAAACAGTATATATTTTGTGTACCAAAGAAAATCCATGGAATGCGTACATTAGGACAGGAATCACAGTACAGGTAAGTTTCGATGCACTAGTTGCTGATGAATGTAACTTTTCTAATCAAGGTGACGCTATCAATGCTGGCATTCCACAGTTCATTTTCTTCGTGCATCGCAGTTTATACTGTAGCAAATACTTTTCTAGGCCAGCTTGACGTCGCTAGCAACGGGCTTTGAAGCGGCTTCCGGCAGCCGCGTCTTGAGCACCATGGGCACCGCCGCCGCCGTGGTCAGGATCAGCCCCCAGTTCATCCAGGTGGTGCCCAGGCCGGGGACGAAAAAAACGAGGAGGAAGACTCCGGTGGTGGCGTTGACGGAGCCCGACATGAGGGCCCCAACCAGCACCTCGGAAGACCCGCTGGAGGAGGCCGCCAGGGCGACGGCGTACTCGTAGAAGATTGGTGCGCAGGAGTAGCTGCAGGTGACGCCCAGCACTGTCGCCACGTATAGTTGGTCAAGGCTGAAGTGGATCACCCGGAGGCAGAGGAGGGCCAGCCAGACGAAGCAGGCGAGGGATAGCAGGAGCAGCGCCACCAACGTCTGCCGCATTCTATGCCTAAAATTTGAAAAACATTTTCGGAAATTGATTTTGTTTTGTGTCGACTCATGATGGGAATATGTACCTTGGAAGCTTATCTTGGACGAACGCTACGGCGGAAGCCACGATTGCCTGCACGAAGATGGAGACGAATCCTATCCGGCCGATGTCTGCATCTGACACCCCCAGGGGGCCGAAGTTGAGTCCCATGAGGTTCTGCCATGCCGTCAGCATGCCGCTGGGAACGGCGTTGCCCAAGCTCACCAGCCACAGCTGGGGGTTGGAAAGTACCTGCATTGTGGTTCAAAGGACAAAAATCAAAACATGGAATAAAATATCCAAATGCACTCGAAGAAAAAAAACTGTATTCATTCAGGTACAGCCTTGACGGTTAATTCAGCTTGTGCGTGTATTTGAAGACGGGCTTCTTCTTCTCCGCCAAGGTCACGTCCATCTTGTCGGCCATCCTGTCGAGGTGCTCGTTGTGCTTGCAGACGGGTACCTTCCATTCGTCCTTGCTGCCGCTACACGGCTTCTTGGAGCCCACTGTCGGCGTGTTCACGGCGCGACTGGCGGCGGTGTTCACGGCCTTGGATTCTGATACGTCAGAGCCTGAACTGCCAGAGCCGGACGAGCCGGAGTCGGACCCGGAGGAGCCGGAGCCAGAAGAGCCGGAGCCGGAAGAGCCCGACGCCACCGAGGCCGCAGAGATTTCTTTGTCACTTCCCTTGTCGTTGCCAGATGCGTCGGAGGATCCAGATTTGCCTTTGCTTCCTTCCTTGACCTTCTCGGCGGCGAACACTGCGGGCTTCTTGACTTTGGCGATCACCTCCTCCTTGTCAGGGGTGCCCCCGGCGCAGCCACAAGCTCGACAAGCGTTACCCATAGCAATTTAAGATTTTTCTTCCAGACTAAACTAAGAATTGCACAAAATTTCAAAAGAAAAATCACAAAAAAGATTTGAATTTCAAAAACAATATACTTTGTTGTTTTAAGGCTTGGGAATTGGGAGTCTTTTTTTTAAAAAAATTTGATCCTAGTGCTAATTTCTTACCGGACCCCATCCCCTTCTGTAGTCCGTCTTTTCCGTTGAGACCGCTGGGCCGGGAGGCGGGGAGGGCGGTCTGGCGGGGAAGTATACGAGGACCACAAGCAGGAGGAAGACTGCTACAGCGGCCAGCGCCGACAGATAGTTGTGTATGACTCCGCGAAGACTGATGACAGCTTCAGAATGCTCCATTGACTCCGTCATGGCGGGTGGCGGGTTCAGCGCCTTGGTGGCAGTGGCGACCAGCCTGTTGTCGAAGGGGACGAACTTGGGGCCAAGGTAGTAGGACACGCCAGTGCCGAGCAGGTTCGCTCCCTGAAGTTCCAGTCATCAATTGAAGGTTTCATCACATCCTTGTACCATTTCTTACCATGTTGACTGACGTCGCAAAGATCCTCTCGTTTTCTGGAAACCAAGTGGCGGATATGACTGGCGGCGCCGACCCCAGGGTGACCCCTGCTATCCCGTTGAGGATGGCCCCCACGTGGGCTAGGCAGAAGAAGCCGTTACCGCCATACGGGCTGAGGAGGCGGAGGCAGGCGCCGGCAGCCACCAGGGCCGACAGGAGCAATGTTGTCCGCCGCAAGCCACGGGTCTCCAGGTAGTTGGAGAGAGGGACGAGAAAGAAGATGAACACGATGCAGCCCCTGAAAAAATCAACGACAATTTGTTCTCAGTCCTGCATTTCGTTAGCAGTTTGCTGCTGCTACTGTTTTTACTACTTTTGCTCCTCCTCCTATCGATGCTGTTGTTGCTGTTTCTACCTCTGTTGTTGTTGTTGCTTTTGCTTTTGCTGCCGGTATTACGGCGGCGGCTATTGCTGCTGCTGCTGCTTGCTCCTTTTTCTATTGCTGCTACTAAAGTAAGTAGTACTGCTTTTACTATTGCCGCTGCTGCTGTAGCTTTTTTTTACAATTCCTGCTCCTTCTATTATTGCTGCTGCTGCTTTTGTTGCAATTTCAACTGCTGTTGATGTTGTTGCAGTTTCTGTTGTTGCTTATAGTTCTATATATATTCTTGCTGCTGTATGTTCTCTGAAAGAAGGACTCACCAGTTGAGCAGCATGGCGAGCGTGGCGTCTGACCACCTGTACGCGAACTTGACAGCGAAGGCGATTGGGCCAAAGGTGTTCCACACCAGGCACTGGTGCAGCTCCAGCGTGGCGAACAGCAGCAAGATGTACCAGCGGCGCCGGTACACGCGGTGGGAG
>JAAUYJ010154749.1_pt1 | contig 20869 bp, 18 predicted proteins | sample 7278031 | NCBI WGS metagenome assembly JAAUYJ01 (sample SAMN14350222, study PRJNA611818) | marine sediment metagenome | isolation source: surface marine sediment (1.8m) | place: French Polynesia: Moorea | collected 2018-08 | reverse complement strand
CCTTGAATAGCCCCATAATTACCTACAACAGTCAAATTGATTTTCTATAAGTATAAATACGTAATAATAAATTAACTATGAGTTAAGTAATGCTATTTCAAGTAACTAAGAAGCAAGGTTTATATGTTGTTTTCGCAGCAGCGATCGCATTTTTTGGGGTGACACTGTTATTAACGCTGCATCGTCACTTTACTTTTTATTCTTCCTACGACCAAGGTATTTTTAATCAAGTATTTTGGAATGGTACTCAGGGGCGTTTTTTTCAGAGTACTCTTTCTTCTCAACTCTCAACTAATGTGGTTCACAGTGGAGAAGTTCCAGCAACAGACTATCATCGTTTGGGACAGCATTTTACTCCTGCGTTGTTACTGTGGTTGCCAATATACTATTTATTTCCCTATCCAGCTACCTTAACTGTATTTCAGTCAGTGTTTGTTACTGCTGCTGGTTTGGTATTGTATGCTTTAGCGAGGATTTATTTAGAACCTGCGATCGCGATTTTAATTACTATTAGTTTCTATTGTGCTAATGCTGTACTAGGACCTACCCTCTCCAATTTTCATGATATTTCCCAGATTCCTCTGTTTGTGTTTAGCTTATTACTGGCAATGGAGAAACGCTGGTGGTGGCTATTTTGGTTGTTGGCGATCGCTATTTTAGCAGTAAGGGAAGACAGTGGAATCACCCTTTTTGGCGTAGGTATTTATCTGATTACTAGTCGCCGTTATCCTCGTATTGGGTTAATTGTTTCTAGCTTGAGCTTTCTTTATATAGTGATTCTGACTAACTTGATTATGCCCTTATTCTCTGATGATATTTCTAAAAGATTTATGTTAGAGCGATTTGGGCAATATGCAGAAGGTAACGAAGCCTCTACTATTGATATTCTCTTAGGTATGCTCCGCAACCCTTGGCGGTTAATAGTACAGTTATTTACTCCTTTTGGGGAAACCATTAGATATTTACTAGGACAATGGCTACCTCTAGCCTTTATTCCTGCTGTTGCTCCTGCTGCTTGGGCGATCGCTGGATTTCCTCTATTAAAGTTACTTTTAGGTCAAGGACAGTCTGTATTAGCTATTTCAATTCGCTACGCCATGAATGTAAGCCCTGGGCTATTTTATGGTGTAATTTTATGGTGGGCTGGACAAGGTTTTGGTAATTTTAATCGTCCCCTAGCAGAGTGTAAGCCCAGAAAACTCCGACCCCAATTCCGTCGTTTTTGGATATTTTGTCTAAGTTTATCCCTCCTATTCACTGTTACTTCCAATCCCAGTCGTACCCTGTACTTTCTCATTCCTGACTCAATTCAGCCTTGGGTATATGTCTCTGCACCCCAACAGTGGCAGCGTGTGCCTCAAATTCGTTCTTTAATGAGTAGAATACCTGATGATGCTAGTGTATCTGCCACTACCTATATTATTCCCCATCTTTCAGGGCGTAGAGCCATAATTCGTCTTCCTGGTCTAGAATATACCGATGATAATGGTGATAGACAATATGTAGATTACATTATTGCCGACCTTTGGCGATTAAAACACTATGAGGTTGCTTTTAAGTATGACCGTCGTCATCTAGAATCTATTATTAATTTGATTCAAGATATAACAAATAGAGGTCAATACAGTATTACAGGGTTTAATAACGGAATTATTTTACTGGAGAAAGGAGCTACTTCTGATTCAGCAGCAGTAGCAGCTTGGCAACAATTCTTGTAGAAAGGGAAAGGGGTCAGGGAATGGGGTCAGGGAATGGGGGACTGGGGAGATTGGGGCGGTTCGGAGACTTCACAACAAAACCGATCTCTTTTGGCTTCAATACCTAGATATATTAAGTCTCCTCCCGGGGGGAATTGGGGAATTGGGGAATTGGGGAGAGTCGGGGACTGAGAGAAATACTGGTAGATGATAACTGATAACTGATTACTGATTACTTCTGAGTCCTTCATCCTTTACTCCTCATCCTTTATCCTTAGATGATTCTATATAGGCGATCGCGTCTTGCAGGGCAAAAAGTCTTTCATCAAAGCAATGATTAGGTGATAGCAGCCTTAATAACTTCATTTTTTCTAATCTTCGGCGTACTTTGCCTGTAGCACCAACCAGAAATACTTGTCGATTTTTATCGCAAGCATCTTTGACCATATTCTCGATCGCTAGAGAAGCAGTTACCCCCAATAAAGGGACATTACTGAGGTCTAAAATCAGAACATCAAATTCACTGACAATACCCATTCTCTGGGAAATGGTTTTAGCAGCACCAAAGCTCATTGGACCACTAAGACTAAATAGTAAGATTTTGCCTTGAGCTTGTTTGAGGATATGTTTTTCTGCGATACTTAAATCCATATCATCTTCAGGATTAGTAATAGCCTTAATTTGCTCTGTCTGAATATCGCTTAAATTTTTTACCGTTAGTAAGTTGGCAAAAAATATGCCCACAGCCACGGCTGTAATCAGATCCACAAACACCGTCAAAAGCAGGACGAGATACATTAATCCTGTTGTTTTGAGGGAGATTTGATGGGCGCGTTTGAGGAAACTCCAATCAATGATATCTATGCCAACTTTGATTAAAATTCCTGCTAAAACTGCATGGGGTATATTTTTGGTCAGTCCTCCCGCTCCAAGCACAACAGCCAATAAGACCAAGGCATGAACCATACCAGAAATAGGAGTTTTACCACCAGTTTTGACGTTAATTACCGTCCGCATGGTTGCTCCCGCCCCAGGAAGTCCGCCACACAAACCAGCAATTAGATTACCAATACCTTGACCAATTAACTCCCGATCCGAATCATGACTCGTATGAGTAATGTTATCTGCTACTAAAGAAGTAAGCAAAGAGTCAATTGAACCCAAAACTGCCAACATAAAGCCATAACCAATAATTGATCTGCGTTGCTCCCCATCAAATACTGGTAAGTTTAAACTAGGCAGTCCACTGGGTATGTCTCCAATTAACCGCAGATCGCTGTTAGGGAAAAAATAAATTGCAACTAAAGTACCCACTATTAATGCTAGTAATGGAGAAGGAATGAAGCGGTTTAATTGAGCAGGAGAGCCAAAAACGATCGCTAGGGTCAAAATACCTAAAATTGCAGCAGCAGGATTGGTATTGGTGAAAAAATAGGAGAATTGATTAACCGACTTGATCACGTTGGCGGAAGCAGGATGTCCTAGAAAAGGGCCAACTTGTAACAAGATAATAATTACACCAATTCCAGACATAAAACCAGATATTACGGTATAGGGCATCAGGGTAATATATTTACCCAACTTCAATAGCCCAAATAAAATCTGAAATACTCCCCCCAACAAGATCACAGTAAAAGCTATGGGGATTTTATCGGGATTACCTGCCACCAAACTCGAAAAAACTGTCGCTACAACTACGGTCATTGGTCCTGTAGGACCAGAAATTTGTGAAGGAGTACCACCAAAAAGGGCAGCAAAAAAGCCTACTAAGATCGCACTATACAGACCAGCAGAAGCTCCAGCCCCAGAAGATACGCCAAAAGCCAGAGCTAGAGGTAAAGCAACTACTGCTGCGGTAATTCCACCAAACAAGTCACCTCGGATATTTTTGAAATGTAGGCCGTTAACCAGTTCCATAAAAATTCGATAATCACTGAAACCAAAGATTATTTTTGTATTTTTCAATACGATCGCTAACTTGTGTCAATTTTTCAGCAAGTAAATATATCTTTAAAGCTTCTTACCGAAAGGGTTAACTTGATTCAAGACATAACAGATTGAGGTCAATACCGTAATATCCCTGGTTTGAATAAAAGAGTTATATTGCTGAAAAAAGAAGCTACTTCCGATTCAGTCCCCGTAGCAGTTTAGCAAGAATTTTTGCGCCAATAGACACTATTGATAGATAATTTTTTTGTAAAGGATTAGCAAATCTAAATCTTAAATGCTTGTCATTTGTTTCAATCACATATAGACTATAGAACATACTAGAAAATAAATAATAGATAAAAATCAATCTATTTCCAGTCTGAATAGTGCAAGACCGAAACAAATCAATTCCTTAAAGTAAACTTAACCAATTATTAGGGTTCTATTTACAAAAAATAGAGCAGTAAGTTGATTCAGTCGGAAAAAACTAGTTTGTTCTCAGCAGTTAGACCTAATTATCTGGCATTAGCTAGATGTCTAGCATTCTATTTCTTATTACATTTGACTTTGGTACAAGCAAATCACAGTAATAGATTTTTGACTTTTGAAATTATTGAGCTTTTATCAACTAATACACATCGAGGATCAAGAAAATGGCTATAACCAACAAGATACACTTCAGGAACTTACAAGGCGATATCTTCGGTGGTATTACTGCCGCAGTTATCGCCTTACCAATGGCTCTTACTTTCGGGGTTGCTTCTGGTGCAGGAGCTTCTGCTGGTTTGTGGGGCGCGATTTTAGTCGGCTTTTTCGCTGCTCTGTTTGGTGGTACTCCCACCCTCATTTCCGAACCCACAGGCCCAATGACCGTAGTTATGACCGCAGTGATTGCTGGTTTTATAGCTAATGACCCTGAGAATGGTCTGGCAATGGCATTTACAGTGGTGATGATAGCGGGGATTGTCCAAATTATCTTTGGGTTATTGAAGTTGGGTAAATACATTACCCTGATGCCCTATACCGTAATATCTGGTTTCATGTCAGGTATTGGGGTGATTCTAATTATTCTGCAAACCGCACCATTTTTAGGACAAGCTAGTCCGAAAGGCGGAGTAATTGGTACAGTGCAAAATTTGCCGACTCTGTTGAGTAATATAAATCCCCTTGAAACCCTCTTAGCTGGTTTAACAGTGGCAATTCTTTTCTTATATCCTTCCAAGTTAAAGAAATTTTTGCCACCCCAGCTACTAGCATTAATTGTGGGAACTCTAATTTCTATAGTTTTGTTTAATGGTGCAGATATTCGGCGCATTGGTGAGATATCTGTAGGTTTGCCTAGCTTACAATTACCTACTTTTAGTGTCAGCCAACTAAGAACTATGTTTCTTGATGGTATAGTTTTAGGAATGTTGGGCTGTATTGATGCTTTGCTAACTTCTCTAGTAGCTGATAGTTTAACTCGTACTGAACACAACTCTGACAAAGAATTAATCGGTCAAGGTATTGGTAATTTAGTATCTGGTTTGTTTGGTGGTCTGGCTGGTGCTGGAGCTACTATGGGGACAGTAGTTAATATTCAGTCTGGTGGTAGAACTGCCGTTTCTGGTTTAACTCGCGCTTTAGTATTATTAGTAGTAGTTTTAGGATTAAGTCAATATCTTACAGGTATTCCCAGTGCAGTTTTAGCAGGTATTGCACTGAAAGTTGGGATAGATATTGTTGACTGGGGTTTTATCAAACGCGCTCACAAAATTTCTATTAAAGCAGCCCTAATTATGTATGGGGTAATTGCACTCACTGTTTTTGTTGACTTAATTGTTGCAGTAGGGGTTGGAGTTTTTGTTGCTAACATTCTTACCATTGAGCGTCTTTCTAGCCATCGTGCAGATACAGTAAAAGCTGTTACTTACGACGATGAGGAAATTGAACTCAATCAGGAAGAAAAACAGTTATTAGAACAAGCTAATGGTAACGTTCTTCTCTTCTATCTTAGTGGTCCAATGATCTTTGGCGTAGCTAAAGCTATCTCTCGCGAACACAATCTTATCAATGATTACAAAGCATTAGTGCTAGATTTAACCGAAGTTCCAATTTTGGGTGTTACCTCTTCTTTAGCTATCGAAAATGCCATTGAAGAAGCTGTAGAAAACGGTCGCCAAGTATTTTTAGTTGGTCTTAAAGGTCAAGCAGAAAAACGGTTAAGAAAGTTGGGTATTATGAATCAAGTTCCTGCTGAAAATTGTCTCAGAAATCGCACTCAAGCTCTTAGACAAGCTGTAACTTTTGTTCACACTCAACCCCAAAATCAATACTCAAACCCTATTCAGACTGGTAACTATTCCGATAATATCGATCCTCAAGCTATTGGTTAATTACTCGATTAATAGTCTTGTCTGGGATAGATTGAGTTTAACTGAGTTTGAGTCAAGGTTATTTGTGAATCATTAAACTCTATATGTAAAGAACCGAGCGGGAATATTCCCCTCCCCCTAGAACGGGAAGGGATGTTCCCGCTCTGGCGATAACGAACAAAATGCGCGACATCAAATCTTGATCTATCAATAGTTTCAGCCGTTGTATAATACTCATAATACGCACCTTGAATTTTGAATAGTAACATGGGTTCTACTGAAAAGTCTCCCAGTTGCAGTCCGTTGAGTAGGTAAAAGTTACTGCGGTGGGACTAATAGTTTGTACGCAAAATCGTACAAATCAAGTTGAACAAAGTATCTACAACTGAACTTTTGTTTGGAAGTATTAGATGGGGCGGATACCCCCCAAAGTAGTCTAAATTAGTTGTTAGCGTAAGCACTCAATAAGAGAGAATCTTTGATTCTACGCCGAAGCTATCACTCTCTTTCTCTCCCTATGGAATCATTTTTAACTCAAGCATCCAATAGTCCATTAGTAGCTTTTACTTTACTGCTGCTGGTAATTCTGACTTTACCCCCTATATTTGAAAGGTTACGGCTTCCTGGGTTAGTAGGCTTACTCTTTGCTGGTATTGTTCTAGGTTCTAATGGACTAGGATTGCTAGATGCTAAAAGTGAATCTATGAAACTGCTAGCAGATATTGGCAAAATTTATCTGATGTTTGTCGCAGGGTTAGAAATCGATCTTGATGAGTTTCGGAAAAAGAAAGATCGTTCCCTGGGATTTGGCATATCTACCTTTCTCATACCCCTAGCTTTCGGGACATTAGTGGGTCAAATGTTTGGGATGGGGTTAAATGCTTCTGTTTTACTTGGTTCGTTGCTAGCATCCCATACACTGTTGGGTTATCCCATTGTGAATCGTTTAGGAGTAGTTAAAAATGAAGCTGTTACCGTAACTATAGGGGCTACTATTTTTACGGATATTGCAGCTTTATTAGTTTTGGCGATTTGTCTGGCAATTTATGGAGGAGAATTTTCTGCTAGCAGTCTCATTATCCAACTATTAATGTTGGGGGCTTACAGTGCAATTGTTTTATTTGGCATTGACAAAGCAGGAAAAGAATATTTCCGTCGCACAGGAGATGAAGAAAGTAATCAGTTTATGTTTATTCTGCTGGTAGTATTTCTCGCTTCTGTTGCAGCCCAAATAATTAACGTTGATAAAATTGTAGGGGCATTTTTAGCAGGATTAGCAGTTAACGATGTAGTAGGAAGAAGTCCTGTAGAAGAAAAAATCGAATTTATCGGTAGCACCCTATTTATCCCCTGCTTCTTCGTTAATATGGGCTTATTGCTTGATATTCCAGGTTTTATTAATACTATAACTACCCAGCTTCCTTTAACTGCTGCTGTAGTAGGGAGTTTATTTGTCAGTAAATTTCTGGCTGCTGCGATCGCAAAATACCTTTACAATTACAGTTGGGATGAAGCAATGACCATGTGGTCATTATCCCTACCTCAAGTAGCTGCTACTCTTGCTGCTGCTTTAGCTGGTGTTAGTGCAGGATTAATTAGTAATTCTGTATTTAATGTAGTGATTGTCTTGATGTTAATTACCTCCATCGCAGGACCAATTCTCACCGCTCGTTTTGGACGTAAGATAACAGTTAGTAGTCATCAGGAAGATGCTTTCTTCGATTACTCAGAGCCTAAATTCCTCAATTCAGGGTTTCTTTATGACGATGTGGTAGCAGAATTAAGCACAACCAACCCCAAACCCATCACCAAAGAGCTTCTATTTCGGGTTGTTGTACCTATAGCTAACCCACAAACTGAAAGATTTTTAATTGAAATGTCTGCTCTAATTGCCCGTCATGAGTCGGGATTGGTAGTTCCTTTGTCTATTGCCAAATCTCATGTTCACATGGATAATCCTGATTTTAAAAGGACTATTAAACGCAGTCGTCGCAGATTGAGAAAAGCTTTAAAAATAGCAGAAGAATTTGAGGTAAAAGCCAAACCCATTATTCGTATTGATGATGATGTAGCTCATGGTATTACTCGTACTGCTAGAGAACAAAATGCTAGTTTGGTACTGACAGGTTGGAGTGATACTAATCATCTGCGATCGCGTCTGTTTGGGAACATTATAGATAAGATATTTTGGGCTTCCCATTGTCCTGTAGCTGTCATGCGCTTATTAGAAGAACCAATTAATATCCATCAAATTTTAGTACCAATAAAAAATCTTACCCCTGAAGCTATCCGTACTATCCGCTTCGCTCAACTATTTGCCGAAACTAACCAAGCTAATATTACTCTACTTCATGTCAGCGATCGCAGTTCCACCAAAGAGGAAGTTGATATTTTTGAGGAACAATTACAAGTAATAGTAGAAGAACAAATCCAACCCCAAATTAATATTGACATTAAGATTCTACGACGGGATGATGTTGCAGAATCCATTATTGCTCAAGCAGATGACTATGATATGGTAGTGCTACGTTTTACTCGTCGCCGTACTGCTGGAGGTTTAGCAGTTGGGGATGTTACCCATCGTGCTATCGTCGATTTAAAATGTTCTGTAGTCTTATACGGAGAACCAACTAAGAAGTAGTTAGTAGTTAGTAATTAGTAGTTAGTATTCAACAATCAGTAATAAATTTTGATGAATAATGTACTTTCCCCAGATGTCTATTCTATTTTGAGTCAAACCCAATACCTAAGAGTTAGTGATGGAGAAACTGTATCTATTCTTAGTGGTTGTGAACCTGCAACTGGTTTACTAGTAATAATTTGGGGACAATTAGGAGATTTTGATAATTTAGAATATGCTTGGTGGTTACAACGGGAATCTGAAAAGCTCCAAGATAAGGGTATAACTGTTAGAGCTATTGGAATTGGCGATCGCAATTCGGGTCATAAATTTTGCCAATATACAGGATTTCCTGAAGCATGGTTATATATAGATTCGATAGCCGAAATTCACAGTAAATTAGGTCTTTATTCGGGTTTATCAGGAAAACTACCTTGGCTCTCAACAGCACAGAATTCCTGGCTCAATTTAATGTTAATGTGTGCGGGAATCGGTAGCCCTGGCACACTGAAAGAAGTATTACGGGGTTATACTGGCGATCGCAAAGCCCCCCAACTAATTGGAGATGAAGAGGTAATCAAAGAAACTCCTTTACCAGCCATCAAAGGCTCATTTTTTCAGCTAGCAGGAGGAAAAGGCTTTCAACGTCCTTTTGAGCTAGCAACCCTTAGATTACGCAATATGAGCGAAGTTTTAAGTAATTGGAAAACTTATGTTCCCGATTCTGCTTATTTAACCCAACGGGGTGGAACTTTTTTATTTGATTCCCAAGGAAATTTACTTTATGAACATCGCGATCGTGGTATTCTCGGCTTTGCGGAAAGTATGAGCTACCCTCTTTCATTTCTAGATGAGTGACATAAAAGGGATATCTAAAATAGCGGATTAACTTATTTCCCTTTTCCAGGGAAATCGCTTTTATTCTCTCTATTGAATAATATCAGTTGGCGAATCAACCATAATATAAATGCCAATTCCTATTAGTAACAATGGCATTAACATCTGGGTTAATCTTTCCTTAGACTTACTAACAAAATTGATTCTAACTAGCCATATTGCTAAGTTAAACCAAATCAAACTCATGGCTAAAGCACTCACTAATACTAACCATTTTAGATACCACTCCGTATCAGCAAATAAAGCTGTAAACACCGCTAAAGAATCTCCTCCATTGGCAATCATAATGATACTTAGAATCATCAAATTTCTACTAGGTTGCACCACAATCTGGCTATCGGATACTGAATTTGAGGCTCTCTGCCGTAACCGCTGAAACAGTTCCCAAAATCCTAAACTTAATGGAATTAAACCCAGTAGTCCTACAAATTGACTTGAGACAATTTGAGTCATATCTGATACTATTCTAGCTAAACTAACAATTATAGAACCCTATACACGTCATAGTCCTCTGTTAGAAAAATGTTGTTTTCTCTTACGTAATTAGCACTCGCCAAAAGTTTTCTAAACCTACTTTTACTAATCTCTCCCAAATCCACGATAAATGTTATGAGGTGGGCAATACCCACCCAAGCTAAGAAACAAATTAATCTAATTCTTCTTCACCCAAATCCCTGAGAAACGTACCATTACCTTCAGGAGAGCGTAAACGAGCTACCATGTCTTGTACATCTGATGGTGGTGGAGGAGTGAGACGGGAAATGACGAAAGTAACAATAAAGTTAATTATCATTCCTAATGTTCCTATTCCTTCAGGAGAGATATCAAAAAATCAAGGTTGCATTCCGTAGAATTTCACCCCAATGATATAGAAAGCCGTGAAAGCTAACCCTGTAACCATTCCTGTAATTGCACCTTCTCTATTAGTGCGCTTGTCGAAGATACCAAGAAGAATAGCGGGGAAGAAACTCGCAGCAGCTAAACCGAAAGCAAAAGCTACTACCTCCGCGACAAAACCAGGTGGGTGAACATGGCTGTTCCGTCGTGCATTCTCCTTCCAAATTGAAGATTTGGTGGGAGTTAACGACGGGCAAGGTTTAAGTAGGCGCATCCTGAGACTCTATATATTGTTTAATAACATCATTTGGCGCACCACCTGTCGAAATAATGCAATATGCCCCTGTCCAAAGAACGGGTTTTTGATGGTAAAACCTTTCTAGGTGTTCTTTGTAATCACGGCGAATTAAGCGACTAGAAACAGTTTTTAAAGTATTGACTAATTTAGATGGGGCAACATCTGGGTATAGCTCAACTAACAAATGGCAGTGGTCTGGCTCTGCATTAAAATCGGTTAACTGGCATTTTTGGGTTTTACATAAACGGGTAAATATTTTTTCTAAGTCCTCAAGGATTTCCTTGGTGATAACTTTGCGTCGATATTTTGTCACAAATACGATATGTACACTAAGTCGATAAACACATCCTCTAGCTTTATTTAACTTATTCTTTTTCACGACACACTAAAGTATAATTCTACTTATGAGTGTAACCCGTCGCGTAACTTTTCGTTTATATCCAACTACTGCTCAAGAGAAAAAACTTTTTGAGTGGAAAAGATTACACTGCTATCTTTACAATGCTTGTGTGGAGCATCGTCGTACCAGCTACCAAAAAGAAGGTAAGTCCGTTAATTACTTCGACCAACAAAATGCGCTGCCAGCATTTAAAGAATGTTGGCATGAGTATAAAGAGTTAGGTTCTCATGCTTTACAAGCAACTGTAAAGCGCGTTGATTTCGCTTTCCAGCGTTTTTTTAAGCTAAAGAGTGGTTATCCAAAATTTAAGGCTAATCGACGTTATAAAGGTTGGACATATCCTTGTAAAGCAGGATGGAAAGCTTGTACTGAAGGAAAAAATGGTTATCTCAAGTTGACCAACTTGGGAAATATCAAAATGCGTGGTCAAGCACGCGACTGGGGAACTCCTAAAACTTGTACCATCTTGTTTAAACAGGGAAAATGGTACGCATCTATAACTGTTGGGTGTGTTACTTCTAGACCTCAAACAGACAAAGGTGCTATTGGTTTAGACTTTGGCACTCTCCATGCGGTTGCTGATTCAAACGGCAAGGTAATTGATAACCCTAGATTTGTCAAAAAAGCACAAGAAAAAATCAATCGACTAGCCAAAAAAAGTAGGAGAAAAAGACCACCTAACTACAGAAAAAGAATCAAAGCTTCTCGTCGTTGGAAAAAAGCCAACAAAGCGGTATCTAAGATACAAGCCAAGGTTGGTAGGCAACGACAAGATTGGCAGCATCAAGTAGCTACACAGATAGTTAGCTGTAATAGCTTGGTAGCTACAGAAAAATTAAATCTCAAAGGGATGACCCGTAAAGCTAAAAGTGGCAGCAAGAGAAAAAGACAGAAAACAGGACTAAATCGTTCTTTGCTTGATGTCGGTATTGGTAATCTCAAAAGTTTGATTAAGTACAAGGTAACTGAGGCCTTTGGATTCTACATCGAAGTTCCCACCAAGAAACTTAAGCCTTCTCAAACTTGTCCAAACTGCGGTCATCAAAAGAAAAAAGCATTATCTGAGCGTGTTCATAGCTGCGAAAAATGCCTCTATACTTGTGATAGAGATGTAGCAGCAGCTATGGTTATGCTTGATTATGCTAGGGGTAAGGAACTTGCCTCGTCAGACGTGGAGTCGCCTAGCTCTACCTTGTGCGGAAGCATGAGGCAACTAGGGGCGTTGAAGCGTCAGAAACTCGTTCCAAACGCTAGTTTGGGATGAGTAGTTCATCACCGAAATAACCTGCAATAGCAACTGCAAATCCCACCATAATTCGCCCTACCATTACCCGTTGTGACTCGGAGGCTTCAGGATTAATGATACGGTAATAGACATCGTGGGCAATGGAACTAGAGATAACTAATAATAGTCCTGATGCAGTAGAAAGGGCTGCTGCTAATCCTCCTGCTGCTACTAAAGCAATTACCCAAGGGGCGAGTTTGGCTACTTCAGGAGTAGAGAGAACTATAATATCGCGATCGATGGTGATTTCGCTGTTTTCTTTGTCTGGGGTTAACTCGATTCTGCCATTATTATTTTTATCTTCAAAGCCTAGTAAGCCAGTATTTGACCATTTATTTGCCCAGTCTAACTGTTGGACTTGCTCCATAGTTTTATTGTGCAAACTGTCTATTAGGTTGTAAGGAGCAAAAGATGAGATCGCAGGTGCGGTAGTATAGAGAATAGCAATAAAAAGCAACGCCCAACCAGCAGAGTAACGGGCTGCACGAGCAGAGCTTACAGTATAGAAGCGGACAATAACATGGGGTAATCCTGCTGTACCTACCATCAAAGCAATGGTAATAAACAAGACATCGAGCATGGATTTATTAACAAAGGGTTGAGTGTATTCTGTAAACCCTAAATCTACTTGTACCCCATTGAGTTTTTCTACAATATCACTAAAACTAAAAGCCAACTGGGGAATCGGATTTCCTGTTAAAATTAAGGCTATCGCGATCGCAGGGATTAAATAAGCGATAATTAAGACAGTATATTGTGCCACCTGTGTCCAAGTAATACCTTTCATTCCTCCCAACACAGCAAAAAATGCCACAATTATCATCCCGATAACCACCCCTGTACTGATATCTACCTGGAGGAAGCGACTAAAAACAATGCCCACACCCCGCATTTGTCCAGCTACATAGGTAAGAGAAACAAAGATTGCAGCCACTACAGCTACTAATCTCGCCCATACCGAGTAATAACGATCGCCTACAAAGTCTGGGACAGTATATTTGCCAAATTTCCGTAAATAAGGGGCAAGTAATAAAGCCAGGAGGACAAAACCACCAGTCCATCCCATCAGATACATTGAGCCATCATAACCCATGAAAGAAATTAATCCTGCCATGGAAATAAAAGACGCAGCAGACATCCAATCTGCTGCTGTTGCAGCCCCATTTGCGATCGCTGGTACTCCTTGATCGGCTACAAAAAACCCTTTACTGTCTTTTACTCGCGATCTCCATCCAATGTAGAGATAAAGCATAAAAGAAATAATGACAAACGTTGTAGTCCAAGCTTCTACTGACATAAGCTCTATTAATTAATGTTTCTTGAAATGAATAATTGAGGAGTGCAGAGGTGTAGGGGAGATAGGGAGTTAGGGAATGGTAATTGGGGAATGGTGATTGGGAGATTGAGGGGTCAGAGGTCAGGGGTCAGAGGTCAGAGAGGGGGGAGCATTACTTATTACTTATTACTTATTACTTATTACTTATTACTTATTACTTATTACTTATTACTTCATCCCTCATAATTCCTTATTTGCGATACTTGCGATCAAGTTTGTCCATTTGAATTGCATAGACAAAAATCAAAATCACAAAGACAAAAATTGAACCCTGTTGAGCCATCCAAAAACCTAGTGGAACATTTCCCAACTGAATGTGATTGAGTAAAGGAACAAATAAAATACTGCAACCGAGGGAAACAAATCCCCATATAATCAGCAAGTTACTAATTAATCTGACATTAGCACGCCAATAAGCCCGATTTCTATCTTGTTGAATTTCCTCTAATTCAACCATTTCTTGTGTGATATAGCCTTGTCTTGGATTGGTCATTAAACTAGTACCTTCAGTTATCTATGAAAACTTAAGGGTTAAGTTTATAAGCAAAATTCTGGACTACTGATTTTTTTAACTATTTTTACAATACTTCTGATATATAACTTAAAAAACTTTTCTAAATATTTTAATTAAGTTGACAATACTGTTGAACCTTGTTGATGAGTTGTCCAGTAGAAAATCCTTTAGTTAAAAAGTCAGTTGCTCCCAAACGACGAGCTTCTTGACCCCATTCTTCTGCCAAACGGGAAGAAATAACTACAATAGGAAAATCCCACTTAGTTTGACGACAACGATCAATTAAAGTGAACCCATCTAAATTTGGCATTTCGATATCGGTAATCATTAATGCTGGATGAGGATTAATTTGTAACCAATTCCAAGCCTCCAAACCATCAGAACAAGTATGGGTAGTATATCCATAAGCAGACAGACTAGCTTCAATTCTGCGTCGGATCAAAGCTGCATCATCTACTATTAAAATTGTCTGGGATTGTTCTTGAACTGAAATGAGTTCTGTAGAATCAGTAGTTTCTTGAGTTACTTCGATTACAGTTGGAGTTTCAGTAGATTTGGGAGATAAATACTCCATCAAGGAACTTAATTCGAGAACAGGTACTAAGGAACTATCCGCTTGAAGACTTACTCCCATTACTCCCCTAGGAGGAATCATCGGCGCAGGAAAAGGCTGAATTTTTAGTTCTAATTTGCCTAACATTTTGTCAGCTAGCAACCATAAACCTGAATCATTAGGTTGTAGTCGAACATAAACACCAACAGCACTTTTGTCTAAAGAACGATCTTGAAATTGAGGATACCAATAACCCAATAAATCTAAGCCTGGTGTGGTGACTCCATCATGAGTGATTTCCCAAGTGTAGCTGATATTTTGTTTGTTAGTTTTAACTGCTTCGAGGCTTTCCCAAAGATTAGTCATTACAATTTGTTCTGTGGGAATGGCAAAATTGCGATCGCCAGCTTGCAGTAATAGACAAGGAATTAATAAATGAGGAACAGGAAAATGAATTTGAAAAGTTGTCCCCTCTCCTAGTGTAGTCTCTAGACTTAGAGAGCCATTAAGTAAGGATATCTGTTCTGCCACAACATCCATTCCCACACCTCTTCCAGAAACCTCGCTCACCTCACTTTGAGAACTAAATCCAGACTGACAAATTACTGATAATAGTGAGTGGGGTGTATCGGTGCGAGTTAAAGGTAATTTTAACTTTTGAGCCTGAGCTTGAATCTTTTGCGGATCGATACCTTTGCCATCGTCTTGTAAAACTAAAACATAAGAACTGCCATACCGTTGTAAACTGAGTTGGAGAGTTCCTTGTTCTGGCTTTCCTTGAGTAACTCTGGTTGCTGCTGGTTCTATACCGTGGTCAAAAGCATTCCGAACCAAGTGTAATAATATTGGCTCTAATCTTCTGGTTGTTCCGACATCTAGCTCAATTTGTTCTCCTTTAACAACTAATTGAACCGATTTGTCATAGCGATTGATTAAATCTCTTAAAATAGCTCTGACTCGAAATGTCAAATTTTTAAAAGGAACAAGACGACTATCTTCAACAATATCTTTGAGGTTAATAATGTGGTTATTAAGTTTTTCCAGTCGTTCCGCCGTTTTTTGAGCCGTTTGTTCTGCTTCTGTTCCCACCTCAGAAAGACGTAGGCTATTTTCTAAGAGGCGGTTGATAGTCATATAACCTTTGCGATAACGCTCGGGTGTAGGACTTTGGTCTGTTTGAGGAATTCTTCGGTCTAAATTGTCTAGTAAAGCATAGTCATCCTGAATTTGTCGCAGTTGAGTGATGTATCGAACATTATCTTTTGCTAAACTAACCAGTTTGAGTATGTCTTGATGTAGATCTTGATAAAAACGCTCCATTGTACGGGCTGCCATTAAAGTATCTACAATAGATTGGGCAGATTTATCTAACCTGGCTAAAGGAATGGGAATCTGGATATCTTCTGTAGAATTAGTCTCAACTGTGGAAAATGAGGGAGATGCTGCTAATGTTTGAGACTGTGATTTCTCAACAACAGCATCATTATCTTTAGATACCTCTAATTCTGGTTGATCTACTGCATCACTATCATCCTCGACATCAATCCTGTTTAAGAGATGATCTATTTCTTCCAAATCCAGAGAGATTGCAGAATCAGATACCTTAGAACCCTTTAATTCTGATTCTTCTATTACATTAGTCTCATTTTCGACATCAATCCTGTTCAAGAGATGATCTATTTCTTCTAAATCCAGAGAAGGTAAAGAAGCAGATACCCCAGAATTCTTTAATTTTGATTCATCTACATGACTATCATCCTCGACATCAATCTTGTCCAAGAGATAATCTATTTCTTCTAAATCCAGAGAAGGAGATGTCTGTTCAGCAGTAGTATCAAGAGTGACAATTTCACCGCCTTGCTTGGCAGAAATTTTTAAATATTTAAAATAATATTGCCACTGGGTTTTCCACAAGTGAACATCAGGCTCTTTCAAAAGTTGAGAAGCATCTGTTAATAGTGTTGTCCAACCAGATGCTAATTCTAATTCTTGACCAATTTCTTTAAGTTCCCCGATTAGTTGTGTCGCTAGTTGAATTGTTTTTTCGGGGACTGTTCCTGTTTCAGATAATTGATTTAGTGCTATTTCTAAATCCAACACCACCAGATCAAAGCCTTGTTCTGCAAACTCGATTTGAAGTTGGGTTTGTTCATTCCAATCCTGTAAATAAGTCTGTTGAATTTGCTTCTGTAGAACTTGAATACGCTCTACTTTAGACTGAACTCCTACCTCTTGATTTTCCAGAACACTAGCAATAATTTCACCCCCTTCATTCAGTATTTGTTGAAGTTGACCGTCTTCTAGGGAAGGAATTGTCTCAAGATAACGTAATTCTGATAGTAAATCCTCTAAAACCGTCGCTACTTGCAGAATAGCATCTGCTTTAACTGTTACCGAGCCACCTTTAATAGTGTGAACAGCACGATACATTTTTTGAATATCTGCTGTCCAAGACTCATTTTCTAAATTTTCAACACAGGTTAGATAGGTTTCTAAATCTTTCTGGGAATCCAACTCAAACATTTGTCGTAATTCCCGTTCAAGTTGGAGTTCTGCTAGATCAAGAGGTTCGGGCGGGTGAGACATTTGTATCAGGATGAAAGATAAGGAATGAAGGAAGAGAATAATATTAAATGATTGGGGATAGCCAACTATACAGACTTTAAGTGAGCAGAATCCCTAACCGTGAAAAATGTTCGATTGACTATCTATATGGTCTATTGTGTTTTGATAAGTACTTGGTAAGCGGAAAAACCTAATAGTGGTTAATAATTCACTAGATAAAGTTTCCATTTGTTCTGATTGTTCTAAAGTTGCTTGGGTCAATTCCTCGGTTTTTGAAGCCAACTCAGCAATTTCTTGTATAACTTCAGTGGTAGATTGAGCAGATTCGATAATATCCTGACTGAAAAGAGCTACTACTTGTCCTGCTTGTACTGCTTCTTGAGTTGTTTTTTCGACATTTTCTAAGATTTGGCTGGATTGTTCCACACCCTGGGTGAATTCTCGGACTAATCCCCCTAAATTCTGTACATTGGCATCAATAGAAGTAACAACATTATGAATTTGATTACTACGTTGTTCTAAACTTACCAAACCATCACTAGTACGTTGAGCCAGACTGCTTACTTGATTAGCAATAGATTCAAATTCCCGTGCAACTACTACAAATTGAGCGGGGTCTCTTTGTTCAGAAGCTCTCGCAGCTACCAGAGAAGCATTCATTGCTAATACTTGAGTCATCCCAGAAATTTGACTTTGCTCTTGTAGGAATTGATCGGTTAGTCCCACAAATTCCCCTAGAGTTTTCATCTGCTGGACAATTTGGTCTGTTCCCTGTTGCAATACACTAATTCCTTCAGTCAACATCACACTAGAGTCTCTTCCTTGCTCTACTGCTGTTTGTAAGGTTTGTAGGGAATCTACTGATGCTTGAATTTGCTCCGCAGAATCGAGGGCAGATTTTACTACTTTATCAGTTAACTCTAATACCTGTCTTACTGACTGCGCTTCTTTTTGAGCATAACCTGCTACTTGATTAGTCACACTATCTAATTGTTTTGTGTTTTGACTTACTCGGTCTGTAGTTTGGAAAACTTGAGCCAGAACACTAGAAAGTTCCTCGATAAGACGATTAAGAGTATCAGAAACTAATCCTGTTACGCGATCACTAACTGGTGCTTCTACGGTCAAGTCCCCTTCTTCAATAGCACAGACTGTATCTAAAAGTTGACTCACATCTTCTTGGAGAACTTCACTTTCTTCACGAGTTTCTTGCTCTTTTGCTGCTAACTCTTCAGTTCTTTGTTCAATGCGTTTTTCTAAATCTTGGTTTAAATGTTCTAAAGAAGCCTGAGCGGAATTGAGGTCGCGAGTATAGGAACGCACTAACAATAAAACCATCACCCAACTAACTATCAAAATTGGGAAACTCATTCCTGCTAAGATTGCAGAACGAGATAACTGTCTGCCATAGGTCTGTATTTGGCTTTCGACAGATTGTTGAATATTGTTGAGAGTCCCTTCAATACCCTGGCTATAAATTTCTTTTTGGAAATTATATTCCTCACCTAAAAGTAAGTTCAGTGCTTCATCAGCTTTTCCTTGACGCACTAATTCAAAGGCACGTTCTTCCATTTCAATGAGCTTGGCGTTAGCTTCGTCAGTCTGACTGGCGTTTTCCTGCTGTTCGGGAGCAATAGTCAATACCTGATTAATCGCCTTATCCAAATCGGGAACAAAGCTTAAATAACGCTCTTCCCATGTCAAGTCCCCCGTACTAGCTGCCATGCGAGCGGACATAGTTAAAACTTCGTCTAAATGGACAATTTGACCACTTAAATCTTGCAACTTAAAGTTCTTGGTAATAGCAGTTTGGAAATTTTGATACACATTCCAAGTACTCCAGGCAGAAATACCCACCATCGCCGTGCTTACTGTCGCCACAACCGAAAAAATAGGAATTAAGCTAGTATTAAGCTGACTTTTAGTTGAATTTGCTTTACTAAGAGGTGCAATCATAATGTTTCTACTAGATTTTTTTCGTGACTAACGCTGTGGTTGCCATATTTGATGGGGAATGTCTGTAAGCTGAAATTTGTGTTCTTGGGAAAGTTCCTCTGTGTTTAAACTTCCCTCCATACGGTCTATAACTATCCCTACTCCAGTAAGATGCTCCGCTAACTTATTCAGTCGTACTGCGGTAAGTGTCAGTTGTAATAAATTATTTTCTTTGATTCCTAAAATTTTTGGGGCTGAGACGAGAGGAATAATTTGATTTTGATAATGAACAACTCCGACAAAAGCTGAATCATAGAAAGGTAAGGATAGTACTTGCGATCGCTCAACCTGCAAAATATCTTGAACTAAATAAGTAGGAAATGCTAATTTTTTAGGCTCTACCGAGGCAATTAGATAGCGGTCTTGTAAAGTTAAACTAGAAATCTGAGTATTGGTATTCATACTTTTTGTAAGGCTTCTTCCAGACTTTCTGGGGTGACTGGCTTAGTAATATAGTCATTAGCTCCAGCACGTTTAATTCCATAGTTGATTTCTACTGGTGTCTTTTTACTAGAACAAAAAATCACATATTGTTTGGCAGTAGCAGGATTAGTTCGTAATTTTCGTAAAAACTTAAATCCATCTTGTTCTGGCATTACAATATCAAGAATTACCGCAGCATAGTTTTCTTTGGCGACTTTTTCTAAAACATCAGTAGTATCTCTACAAGCATCAGCTTGATGACCCATTTTTTCTAGCATGGAAACTATAAAACGTCTATCGACAGAACTATCATCAACTACTAAAAATTTCATGATTTTTTCCTTTAAATTTCTTAAATTATCTTTCAGCAACAAGATGATTAATTTTATTGGGTAATTGGAGCTAAACTTTGCAATAAAGTTTTTAACTCTGAGACAAATCGCAGTCTGTCTTCTGAGTTGAGAGGCTTACTCAAAAATTCGCTTTTTGACCACTTAGCACGTTGTTGATTCATCATTCTTTTTTCTGCGGTAAGAATCACTAAAGGTATTGAAGATAGTTTAGGCTGGAGACGAATTTGTTTCATCAGTTGAAACCCTGATAAATTCGGCATATTAACATCCAAGAAAATCACTACTGGCTCAGACTCTAACAAGATATCTATAGCTTTTAGTGCATCATTACAGCCTCGAACTCGATAACCTAAACCTGTAGCTACTGAGCTAAATTGTTTGAGGAGGACGGGAGAGTCATCGACAATTACAATTTCAGGTGCTAAAGATTTTGGGTTTTCTTCAATAAAAGGAAGGCTATCTCTTGAGGACAAATCATTACTTTTTGCCTTAATAACCACTAATTCTTGTTTGATTAATTTGCTAAAGGTTCTAGCAATTTTAATACTATCTTCCCCTAAATTATATCTAATTTCTTCTAGGGTTTCGCCAGAATTCACTAGTATTGATAATTTTCTTTTTTCTGGTTCAGAAAGCAGTTTCCACTGAGCAGATTGAGTATTACATATAACTTGATAATCCATCGCAGGGATAAATAAGTTTAGTTTTTTCCACTGCTTTTTTCGTTGCTGAAGTGCTAAGATTAGATGCTCTACTTCAAAACCAATAATAGGGCGTAAATTATCTATTGTTTTATCGAAAACTAGTTTGGCT
>JAAUYJ010200775.1_pt1 | contig 20873 bp, 19 predicted proteins | sample 7278031 | NCBI WGS metagenome assembly JAAUYJ01 (sample SAMN14350222, study PRJNA611818) | marine sediment metagenome | isolation source: surface marine sediment (1.8m) | place: French Polynesia: Moorea | collected 2018-08 | reverse complement strand
TTAATTTACTACCACCAGCAGCCCTGGGGGTAATATGGTCGATTTCTATTATGTCTTCTTCACTGAAAGGAAGACTGCACCAGTTACACTTTCCATCCTGTTTTTTGAGCAGTTTGGATACTGAGTTTTTAATTTCTGGATGTTTGGACATCCGTTTACCCCAGTAAAGTGTATCTCCGTCAAAAGGTGATTTATTACCCTTGACTTTGACGTGGCGTTGTATGGCTGTTTGTGTATGTTTAATTAGTTTGTGGTCGTTCCCTTTGTACTGAGTAGCAAATACCCAGTTATCTTTTCCTACCGTTTTCCAATATTTATCAGATACCCAATATTTACCCTTATTGGGATGTCTTCTGGAGCGCCCATGTGCGTAGTCTCAGATGAGTTAAATGAGATATCTTTGAAAATATTTCTTTGCTACACACAGTTTTAAAGTAATTGCACCAACCTCTGATTATGGAGTTTAACTCTTTAATGAGTGCTGTTTGAGGTGCTGCATTAAACCGTTTTATTGTTTCTGATAGAGTGTTGTAGTGTTTTTTGACACTATCATCAGATGGTTTAATGATAGTTTTAAAACCAAGTAATTCACCATTGGTGTTTTTCCCAGACTGGTGTTTACCTACTTTGTATTGTCTGATATTGTACCCAAGAAAATCGAATCCAGGCTTGTTATCATTCAATTCGTTTAAGGTATGTACCACCCTGGTCTTACTTGGCTTTAATTCTAAATCAAATTGGGTTAACCATTCACAGATTATCTTTTGACATTGTTTTAATACTTCCAAGTTTTCGTGGAAGATAACAAAATCATCAGCATATCTAATAAGAGATGCACCTTTGACTTGTTTTATTCTATTCTCCATTCCGTGTAAGGCTATGTTGCTAAAAAGCGGGGAAATTACACCTCCCTGGGGTGTACCTTGTTGGTTTGGATTCCTTTCATGTTTGGTAAAGTCGCAGATATCTGCTTTTAACCAAGCTCGGATTTGTTTCCTTAATTTGGGAAAAGTGTTTATCTTGGTTAAAAGTTTTTGATGGTTAATGCGGTCAAAACATTTGCTAATGTCGGCATCGAGTACAAACTTAGATTTTTGTTTTATTTGACTGAATATTGCCTCTATAGCATCATGTGCGCTCCTTCCTGGTCGGAATCCGTAGGAATTGTCCTCAAAGAGTGCCTCCCACTCAGGTTCTAGGGCAGCTTTGGCTAGTGCCTGGACTGCTCTATCGCGCATTACAGGAATACCCAAGGGTCGGAAGGGGGACTTTTCTATTGAGTAGTGTTGATTCTTCAATAGATAATTTTGGTTTTTGAAGTCCCCCTCCCCGCGCTTTTCATCTCTTCCAGGTTTGAGAATCCATACCCGTCTGATGGGTTGAGATTTTTCTCCTATTTTTAATTCACTTGCGAGTTGAAGACGTTGTCTGGGTGTAAGAGATTTTACCCTATCAACACCAGCAGTCTTTCGTCCCTGGTTATCCTGAGTAACCTTTCTGACAGCTATCAAACGGTTGTAATAGGAATTGATGAGGGTTTTTTGTAGCCTTCTTCCTTTCTTAACATCACCACTGACATAGGCTCGGTAGATTCTCTTTTGTAACTTCCAAACAGCTTTCTGAATTTTACGCCAGTTAAGCTGATTCCATTCCACAGTATTTGATTTCAAATCTGTTTTAGACATATTGATTACTACTTAATCACTACTATCCTGATAACAGTGGGTACGTCGGCGAGGGGCTGTCCTTTGAGGTCTCCTCAAAAGCTTGTACGCCCCGTATATCCTTGGAATTACCCTTCTTTTCCTTTGTTTCGGAAAAGCAATACTTGTCATTTCAAGTTAAGGCGTTGGCTTCCTACCCAATCCTTCTCCCCTAATAACCTCTACCTCTCCCTAACCCTCTCCTGAAAGGAGAGGGAACGTATGGTCTCCCCCTGTAGGGGGAGGCTGGAGGGGGTGGTAGAGAGGTTGCATCTTGGTTGATTACTCTGGATTATTCGACCAAAACCAGAGAGTTATTAAGGGTTTTCCTCGTTCCAAATGCTCTGTTAATATGAATCTTTAGGATGCGTCTATTCACCGACTGCTATTAGTGTTGGTTAACTATGCGATAACTAGTTAACAATAGTTTGCAATGTTGCCATTTTTTTGGCTATAGCTTGTCAGGATTGATTTAGCTATTTAGATGTTACGATGATTATGACTATTACCTATCCACCAATCGCGAGCGCGGTTTCGATGGTTTTGGTGCTTTGAGCGTTGCGCCCTATCCTTGGAATTCTTGCTAGGGGGTGACCGAAACAACCTTTACAGTCATTACCCCATTTAACCCCGCTTTACCGATTGATGACCAGTCGCTACAGTAGGGGTTATGCTTTTACTCCCAACACCGAGAGAGAAGGACTTGATAATTTACGCTTTTATTATTATTTAGCTACCTTGTTACAAAAGAAATTAAAAAATAATTTGGTCTTAAAACCTATCAATTAATTGTTGGGTACGGTCATCTAATGAACGAAGACCAAATTATTTTTCTTTTCCTCTCTTACAGGCTTACTCACCTTCACAGAGTATTTAGTTGTCATGGTTCAATTTGACTTGTTAAGAATCATTAATTTCTTAACTTTCCTTAACATATGTCTCCTCAATCCAAGCTAGAACCACGCACTTTTTCAGTACTTTTGTTCTAAACGAGTCGCACAATCGCTACATCTACTCAACAGTATCAAACAATTATGGGAGGGGAATCATGAAGACTGTAATAGCAGAACCAGAACAAACCACAGTTAACTTATCCCCATCAGACTACAAGCATTGCTGTGAATACAGAGGACTGAACCCTGACTTGGTAAAAGCTAATTGCTTTTCCCTAGATATCAAGGAAGCCAGCGAATTCTTACATTACAGAGCCAAATCCCGAGGAATCTTAATCAAAGGCTCTAATGTTGAAAAATTCATAACCGACGAGAACTCCCTGATAAGCTGCTATCGTTTCTGCTTGAAAAGGAAGTGAAGCTTGAACATTGCCAAGACTAACTTCTAGATTCCAGTTGCCATCTAGTGCCGAATTTCCTGTTTTAGTATTGGATGCAGCAATGTTGGCTTGAGTTAGAATTTGGAGTGTTTTAACTAACTCTAATCCTGTACTATTTGCTGCCACCTGACAACCATAGACAAGTAGATCTTCTATCTGCCAATGTTGTAGTTGGTTTTGATAGCGACTGAGAGTAGATAGACTAAGTTTGGTTTGTCCTAAATACAGACATCCAGGCTCGCCATGAGAAACTAAGTGAATTTTTTTTAATTGCTTTTGATACCGAGTTAAAGTTCGGTCGATTTGTTCGATACCGTCATGGTTGGCATCTAAGACCACTACTTTAATACCTGGTTTGACACCGCTGACTAAAGTTTGATAATCGCTAAGATTAGCATCAACAAAAACAATAGTAGAAACTGAGCAAGCAGTAACAAGAAATTCTTATTACTCATTGCTCATTGCTGACTCCTTATTCCTTAACCCACAGGTTGAGGAGGGTTGCTTGCAGAGGGTTTACGGCTAATTACTTGGTCAATTAAGCCATATTCTTGAGCTTCCTCCGCAGACATAAAGAAGTCTCTTTCGGTATCTTCTTCAATCCTCTCTAAAGGTTGTCCTGTGTGGTCTGCTAAATGGTGATTAAGTTTATTTTTGAGATAGAGAATTTCTTTAGCTTGAATTTCAATATCTGTTGCTTGTCCTTGTGCGCCACCAAGGGGTTGATGGATCATAATACGGGAGTTGGGAAGACTCATTCTTTTTCCTTTCGCCCCTGCACTTAGTAAAAATGCACCCATGCTAGCAGCTAACCCAATACAGATAGTGCAAACATCTGGGCTTATTTGGTTCATGGTATCAAACATTCCCATTCCTGCGGATACCGAACCTCCAGGGGAGTTGATGTACAGATAAATATCTTTTTCGGAGTCTTCTGCTTCGAGGTAAAGCAGTTGAGCTACTACTAAGTTAGCTATTTCATCATCAACCTGTTGTCCGAGAAAAACAATTCTTTCCCGTAACAGACGAGAGTAAATATCAAACGCGCGTTCACCACGACCCGAGGATTCAATAACGGTTGGAATCATCTAGTTTTTATCTTGTTGCACTTTATATCTGATTGTAGCGATATTTAGCGTGAACTACCCATCGCTTCCGACTAGCCGTAAGCGCGGGCTTCCAAATACCGATCTAAGTTAGAGAATAAATCAGAAGTTGTTTGAACACCAAAGATGCTAAAAAACTAGACAATTAGGGGGGAGTTCGTCTAGTTTTGTCTAGGAAAATTAGGAGCTAGCCTCTGCTAAACGAAATGCTGCTCCTAATCCCGCAGCGATCTCTTCAGGGGAAATCTGACCGTCTCCGTTTATATCAAGAGCATCAAAGACGGCATCAGTTCCAGCCCACTCTTCACGGGTAATGAACCCATCCCCATCAAGGTCGTAAACTTGGAATACGTCCATAGCAGCGCGGTTGACAGTTGCTTCTCCCTCAAGACGAGCTAACCGCTCCGCTAATAGTTTCTCTAGAGCAATTAAAGCCTTGGTGAAGCCTTGGATCCCTTCAGCTAATTTTTCTGATGCCATACGGTCTGCGGAGTGCATTTGATCAAAGGTAGCTTTATCTATTGCTATCTTGCTAATCTCAGCTTTAGCTGCTAACTCTGGAGATAGCTTGCGGGGTAATTCTGCGACCTTAGGCTGTAGTTGTTCTAGCAGTTTGGGAGAAATCGTTAACAAATCGCAACCTGCTAACTCGGTAATTTCGCCAATATTACGGAAACTTGCCCCCATTACTTCAGTTTCGTAGCCAAATTTTTTGTAGTAGTTATAGATCTTAGTTACTGATAGCACACCAGGGTCTTCGGCTGGAGGATAACTATCTCTTCCTGTGTCTTTCTTATACCAGTCCAAGATGCGCCCAACAAAGGGAGAAATTAGAGTTACTTTGGCTTCAGCACAGGCTATCGCTTGATGGATACCAAACAGTAAGGTTAAGTTACAGTGAATCCCGTCTGTTTCGAGAATTTCGGCTGCTTTGATCCCTTCCCAAGTAGCAGCAATTTTAATCAAAACGCGATCACGAGAAATTCCCGCAGCTTCATATTGAGAAATGAGGTAGCGGGCTTTTTCTATAGTAGCTTCAGTATCGTAGGATAGCCTAGCATCTACTTCAGTAGAAACTCTACCTGGTACGATCTCTAAAATTTTTAACCCAAAAGCCACCGCTAGGCGATCAAAAGCCAAAGTCACTACTTCTGAGGTAGAAGCATCTTGACCTAATTCTGTTCTAGCTTGTTTAAGGGTATCATCCACAATTTCCTGATACTTGGGCATTTGGGCTGCTGCTGTAATCAAGGAAGGGTTAGTAGTTGCGTCTCTGGGGGTAAAGGTTTCTATCGCCTGAATATCGCCTGTATCTGCCACAACGACAGTTACTTTTTTGAGTTGTTCTAGTAAATTAGTTGTCATCTTTTTCTCGCAAGGAGACCCGCGAGTCCCTCCCGTGGAGGAATTGCGAGTCAGGGTTTACAAATAAATGCAGGTTTTTTGGTTGGAAACCTAGCTTTAAAACCTCCCATTTCTGGGGTAATGTTTGCCTCGACAATGTTAACGGTCGGTACTATCCAAGCAGCACTAGTTTAACCCTTTAAGCCTGTTTAACCACCTGGTTCTAGAGCTCAAAGCTGGCACACACCTTAAGGTAGGAACTTAAACACTTGCCGTTAACGTAGCCAACTAAATGACTTAGTCTGGTCAACTTGTGGGCTATATTGCAAGCCCTCGACTTCGTCGATGGGTTGTTGACCTGAGATTTAATGGTGTTGAGTTAAATGATTTAACCTTAGTAACGACTAGCACCTGGTTTATAGACGATGAAGCTGACAGTTTGACATTGTCTAATATTGTCAAAACCAACTACACGAATGTAACAATCAGAATATTCAGAACGACACTCGCGAACTTCTGCTAATACTTCTTGAGCAGAGCGACAATTGAATAAAGGAAGTTTCCATAAAGTCCAGTGGTGTAATTCAGGAGTAGGGTCTTTTTCAAATTCAACTCCAGGAATATAACCTTGCTCCAACATATATTCAATTTGTCTGGAAATTTGTTGGTCAGTTAAAGGGGGTAAATAAGAAAGGGTTTCGTAACGACGCTCTTTAGGTAATGTTTTCATTCGCTTATCCTTTAGTTATTTTCTTCAGAAGATTCCCTAGCATCTAACTCAGTATTATCTGCTTGAGGAGAAGATTGAGTAAGACGCTCCAAAAGACGACGACGATGCTCTAAGTTCGCTTGTTTAATAGAACTACTAACTATCTCTGGGATGTACTCTAGAACTTGCTCTACTAAGTCATCACGAACTATTAAAATTCGCATGACCAATCGCTTTCCTTGAAGTTCTGACATTAGCCCTTCGATATACTTTTCACCATCCTGAAGTTTTCCACCAGAAGAATACTGTCTCAGCCAGATGGCTTCTGCTGGATTGGTTTCCGTCAGTTGAGCGATAATGACCTTTACCGCTTGATAGGTCAGATAGTTTTGTACAATCTTAGCTGTATCTCTCGCAATGTCTTTTGGCTGCATCTTATTCAGTTATCAGTTATCAGTTATAGTTATTAGTCTTTTAGATTACAGGCTACTAATTTAAAAGTTGGTTATTGTAGGCAACTTTTTAGCTTTGAATCTTGCTATTAACTGATAACCTTTGACTGGGTTTAGAGAGTATCCATTGCTTCAAACTCGAAGGTGATTTCTTTCCAGAGTTCGCAAGCAGCAGCTAGTTCGGGACTCCAACGACAAGCCTCACGGATAACGTCGTTACCTTCACGAGCTAAGTTACGACCTTCGTTACGAGCTTGAACACAAGCTTCAAGAGCAACACGGTTAGCTGTTGCACCAGGAGCATTACCCCATGGGTGTCCTAAAGTACCACCACCGAACTGTAAGCAGGAATCATCACCGAAGATTTCTACTAGTGCGGGCATATGCCATACGTGGATACCACCAGATGCTACAGGCATAACTCCACCCATAGAAGCGTAGTCTTGAGTGAAGAAAATACCGCGAGAACGATCCTCTTCTACATAGTCTTCGCGCATTAAGTCAACGAATCCCATAGTGATACCGCGCTCACCCTCTAATTTACCTACAACAGTACCAGAGTGTAAGTGGTCGCCACCAGAGAGACGGAGACATTTAGCTAGGACACGGAAGTGGATACCGTGGTTTCTTTGACGGTCGATTACTGCGTGCATTGCACGGTGGATGTGAAGTAATAAACCGTTGTCACGACAATACTTGGATAGGGTAGTGTTAGCAGTAAAACCACCAGTTAAGAAGTCGTGCATGATGATGGGTGTGCCAAGTTCTTTAGCGAATTCAGCACGCTTGAGCATTTCTTCGCAAGTACCAGCAGTAACGTTGAGGTAGTGACCTTTGATTTCGTTGGTTTCTGCTTGAGATTTCTCAATTGCTTCTTGTACGAATAAGAAGCGATCGCGCCAGCGCATGAAAGGCTGAGAGTTAATGTTTTCGTCGTCTTTAGTGAAGTCTAGACCGCCACGAAGACACTCATAAACTGCACGACCATAGTTTTTAGCGGATAAACCTAGTTTGGGTTTAATGGTACAACCTAACAGAGGACGACCGTATTTGTTGAGCTTGTCACGCTCTACAGTGATACCGTGGGGAGGTCCAGGGAAGGTTTTGATTAAAGCAACGGGGAAACGGATATCTTCCAAACGTAACGCACGTAATGCTTTGAATCCAAAGACGTTACCAACCAAAGAGGTTAATACGTTAGTAACAGAACCTTCTTCAAAAAGGTCTAAAGGATAAGCTACAAAACAGAAATACTGATTGTCTTCACCAGGTACAGGCTCTACTTCATAGCAACGACCTTTGTAACGATCTAAGTCAGTTAGATTGTCAGTCCATACTGTAGTCCAAGTACCAGTAGAAGATTCAGCAGCAACCGCAGCACCAGCTTCTTCTGGAGGTACTCCAGGCTGGGGAGTCATACGGAAACAAGCTAATAAATCAGTGTCTTTGGGAGTGTAGTCAGGAGTGTAATAGGTAAGGCGATAATCCTTTACCCCTGCGTCAAACCCTGCGGATGATTTGGTTTGTACCATGTTAGGTTAATTCCTCCATAAACAAGATGCTTAGTGTTTTCTTTTTTAGAGTCTAAATATATCTGTGGACTCTATTTCACTGGGAAGAAAAATCTGTAAGAGTCACTATACAAGAGCGAAAATGTGGGTCGCTAATCTTCGTATGACTAATTCTTTTTTCAAGTAATAATCTTAACATAGTTTTTAGACTTTAAAATCAGTTTTGTCAATATTTTTTGGGAAATTTGATTGTATTTATTTGGGGGATTGATTAGTTTCACTAATGCTTTAATATGGTTCACTCAATTTTGTTAAGAAATATTAATTAGCTATATGCGATTCAACCATAAGCCAATATATTTGGCATCAGTTGTCATTTCCAAGATAGCCTAAGTATATATACTTGAAAATTTAGGATTAATTAATTTAAAAATTATCTGTGTAAAATCACAAAAATGACGATAAACTGTATTTTTTTGAGTTAATACCCGTTTATAATGACTTAAAAAAGTTATTTAATTTTTTTTGAAAAATACTTATTTAAGTTAAAGATCGAGATACTAATTAGATCTTAAATCCCAATAATCTTGCACTTCAATAACTCAATATGCCCTGAAGAGGGAGATTTATTGATAGAATTTTTGTGAGGAAAAAGAGTAACTAACAATTGATCGATATAGACTTTACCGATCGCCGTTCCTTCTGGAATTTTGAGGTTTTTTTCAATCTCTTCGACAATTGTTGTCGTTTCTGTTACTTCCTCTGATTCTTCGCTCCAAGGATCCGGAGAATTAGGGGGAGGTGAACTATCAACTATTTCCTCAGTCTTTGAGTTATTTTCAGTAGAATTTGGTTGCTGATTAATTTCGGATTTTGGTGATTCTTCGGGCTTCAAAATAGTAGCAGTTTCCAAATCTTCATTCTTAATTCCATTTAAAGCATCTATTTCTGAAGGCTTGGTTGGTGAATCACTTGTGGTGGAGCTATTATCGGAAAAGTTGTTCTCTACATATCGAGAGGTATCCCCAATTATCGAACCTGGAGTAACAACTTTCATAGGAGAGACAGAAGCATTAAAAATTGTCGTTGCTGTTCCAATACAAGCGTTGCTACCAATTGTGCTTTCTCCGATGACTAAAACTCCAGAACCCAAAGTCGCTCCATTTTCTACATGAATGACACCACCATAAGCATTAAGAACAACTCCCATCCCAATACAAGCATCAGCACCTATGACAATACGACTATTGGGAGCAGCTTGTATGATAACTCCTGGTGCTATAGATGCAGTGGGGTGAATTTCAACATCCCCACCAATAAGAATCTTGGAATTAACTACAGGTTGCAGAGGTGGTAAATACATTTTTACAGTAATCAGTAATCAGTAATCAGTAATCAGTTGTTAATTGCTAATTACTAATTACCGTTGTAATTCGTCTTTATTTATGGACGTTGAATTATAGTTTCAGAGACGCGACGTTTGGCAGCAGGATCGATACCAATCAGACGGACGTATTCTCCTGCGTGTTCTACTAAACAAGCTTCTAATGCAGCAACTACATCTAATTCATGACGGCTATCAATGGGAGAGCAACTTTGCCAAGACTTGGTTTTAAAACGACGCTTGTTGGCGTGTTCTGTGCCTATTTTGTAGCCAGCCGATAGTAAAGAGCGAATTTCTTGTAATGCAGATTCACTTAAGTGTTTGTTGCTAAATTCGTTACTGTAGCCGTGAGTGCGACCATTCCCATTCCATTTACCATTCCCATTGCTGGAGCTAAAGCCATTGCTAGAACTAGAAACTGGTGCAGTATTAGTTGGGGCTACTTGTTTGCGATCGCCAGGACGTTGAATTATAGTTTCAGAGACGCGACGTTTGGCAGCAGGATCGATACCGATCATACGGACGTATTCTCCTGCGTGTTCTGTCAAACAAGCTTCTAATGCTGATATAACATCAGATTCACGGGTACTTTCTATAGGAGAGCAACTTTGCCAAGACTTGGTTTTGAAACGACGCTGGTTAGCGTGTTCTGTGCCTATTTTGTAGCCAGCAGATAGTAAGGAGCGAACTTCTTGTAATGCGGAATCACTCAATCCACTACTTGCTGCGGTATGACTGCTGTAACTGCTACTGGATTTATGGGAAGCAAAGCTAGAGCCATTAGATGAGCCTGTAGCAATTCCTTCTCCTGGGCGTTGTACAATAATTTCCGCTATTCTTTTTTTGATGTTGGGGTCAACACCGATGATGCGAACATAGTCTTGAGGATGTTGGTTAGCTATTGCTGTTACCTCACTCATGACTTGATTGAGGCTACCGCTAACTTGTCCGGCAGTGAGCCAAGATTTAGTTTTGAAACGACGCTTGTTGGCGTGTTCAATACCAATATTGCAACCTTGAGAGAGTAGAGAGTTAATTTGTCCAGAAAAATCGACCGTGCCATTGCTACCATTACTAGCAAAGCCATTACCGTTACTGTAACTGGTGCTAGAGCTTGCAACTTTACCTTGACTGGGGGTATCTTCAGGACGCTGAACTATAATTTCAGCAACTCGACGTTTGGCTTGGGGGTTTACTCCTACTAGCTTGACGTATTCTCCTTGATGTTCTTGTAGAATGCCTGCTAGTTGACCCATAATTTGGTCTTCGTTTCTACCAGCGATCGCACCACCAGTTAACCAAGATTTGGTTTTAAAACGACGCTTGTTGGCGTGTTCAGTAGTGATAGTGCATCCTTGAGCCAACAGTGATTTCAACTGGGTTCTGATATCAGTACTTAAACTCATATTTCCTACTGAATTTATATAGTTATTATCTTTACTGTTCTTTGGGGAATCTGACTGAGGTTCAGCAACAGTATCACGGATGGGATTGATACAAGCAGAATTTTCTGCACATTGATATCCAGCTAGGAGAGCTTCGTTAATTTGAACTACGTGGTGGGCAAAAGCGCGATCGCTGTCTTGAACGTCAGGCAGACGGTCTGCTTGTTGTTGAGTAGTAATTACTGCTCCTGATGAGACATATTTACCAGGTGGGATTTCTACGTCTTGAATGAGAGCGTGCATCATTACAATACAGCCATCGCCAACTTTGGCATTAAATACCGTAGAACGAAACCCGATAAAACACTCATCTCCCACATAGGCTGGACCGTGAATCAATGCCATGTGAGTTATACAAGTATTTTTACCTATCCAGACAGAATATTCTTTTCTGTCATCTCCTGTAACTCTCCCCTTTTCCAAGCCATGAATAACGACACCGTCTTGAATATTAGTGCTTTCTCCAATATAAAATGGTGTTCCTTCATCTGCTCTAATCGAGCTACCAGGAGCTATAAATACATTCGCACCTACTCTAACATCTCCAATCAATCTGGAAAATGAATGTACGTAGGCACTACTATCGATTTGTGGTTCTGCTAGATCGCTCGACCAAGGAGTTGGGGGAGCCGCTTTAGTGCGGACTGCCATGATTTAATTTTCTCCTACATTAACTAAGCCAAAAGCTATTTCAGGTAAGTAACTTATTTTGCTACTATCAAATATTCCCTGCAATTTTCTTATGAAAAACGTTCTGCTTCTCTTTTGCTGTAAAGAGAGCGATTATCGACGGAAACTGTGTCAATAATTCCTACAATCGTGGCATCTAAAGGACGTTCTTCGTAACGGCTTTCGATACGAGCAGCACTTCCCCTACTTACCAAAACCCACTCATTGATACCAGCACCCACAATATCCGCTGCAACTTCGTATTTTGGTAATAACTGCCCTGATTCGTCGATAAACTGCACTAATAGCAGTTTAACTCCCGTCATACTGGGAGCTTTTTGAGTGCTTACTACTGTGCCACGAACTTTGGCAATTTGCATCTATGGTCTTCTTAAAGGCTGGGGATTGACACTTTCACGGAATTGTTCTACCGCCTCAGTGTAACGAATTGGTAGTACATACTCCAGGTTTTCGTGGGGACGAGCAATAATATGGTGAGATAAAACTCTTCCACCATTTACACGACCTACGTTATCAATTCCAGCAGATACGGAAGCTTGTACCTCAGATACATCGCCACGCACAATTACAGTTACGCGACCTGTACCAATTTTTTCATAACCAACAAGGGTAACACGGGCTGCTTTCACCATAGCGTCAGCAGCTTCTACTACTGCGGGAAACCCTAAAGTTTCAACCATTCCTACTGCAATAGACATAGAATTTTTACTCCTTAAAAAATACTGTTTATTAACGAATCAGAAATAAATCTCCTAGCTAGTAGGATCGGAATTGTTCTACTTCTTCTGTGTAGCGAATGGGTAAGACGTATTCGAGGTTTTCGTGGGGACGAGCGATAATGTGAGTCGAAAGTACTTCACCACCATTAACACGACCTACGTTATCAATTCCAGCAGATACGGAAGCTTGTACCTCAGATACATCACCACGAACAATTACTGTAACCCGACCTGTACCAATTTTTTCATATCCTACCAGAGTGACGCGGGCTGCTTTTACCATAGCGTCAGCAGCTTCTACTACTGCGGGAAACCCTAAAGTTTCAATCATTCCAACTGCAATAGACATGGAAATTTTACTCCTTAAAAAATATTTTTATTAACCAAATAGCAAGAACCAAAGGTGAAACCATAGGCGGAAAACTGCTCTCTGACAATGATTATGTTCAGAAGCTAGAAATTATCTCCATACCACTTCACCCTCAAATCTCTCAAAGATACCTATCCTAGCTAATAGGTTCGGAATTGTTCTACCTCTTCTGTGTAGCGAATGGGTAAGACATATTCTAAGTTTTCGTGAGGACGAGCAATAATGTGAGTCGAAAGTACTTCCCCACCATTTACACGATTAGCAGCTTCAATCCCAGCAGATACAGAAGCTTGTACTTCCGATACATCGCCACGAACAATTACTGTAACCCGACCTGTACCAATTTTCTCATAACCAACAAGGGTAACACGGGCTGCTTTTACCATAGCATCAGCAGCTTCTACTACTGCGGGAAACCCTAAAGTCTCAATCATTCCAACTGCGATGGGCATATTCTTAATTCCTTCTTATTCAAGCCAAAATTCAGCAACTAAATTTAGTTAATTCGTCGTCATACCAAGTCTCATAATTTCCTCTGGGGAACTCACTAAGACAGTTACCTGTAAGAGAGTAGTTTTAGCTTTGACCTAGATCAAATCTGTTTCCTTTCATCTTTCTGGGTCTGTAATTTTCTCTTTTACTGGTTTTTTTGAGTTAGTTATGAGTTGACTTAGATTTCACGGGAATAGCTAATTTACCTTTCCATAATTAAGGATAGATAACGATGTCCCCTTTGACAATATAAATCGTGATTATATTTTTTAATTTGATTGTTAATAAGAATTAATGCCTAGAGAATTACAAAAGTATTTTGTATGTAGTTAAATTGGCTCCTTGCTCTCAATCATTGAGTTTGTGGATTTTTTAAATTAGATATTTGATATGGGGAATAGGAAATACAGAATAGGGAATAGGGAATGTATAAATAATTTTGTAATGATAAATATCTATTGATAGATTTTTGCCTCACAAAACGGCTGTTAAGGGGGTTATAGGTCGATCCTTGGGAATAAAATCTCAATTTTGATAAAATATAAAGAAAATATGCGTTTTTTAGATAGCGTAGAAGCTATAGGGAATAGCAGGAATAAAAAAACTAGCAGATTAGCTAATTGTAGCGGTTTCCCCCAAGGCTGTTGCAATTTGAAAAGGGTGATATTTTTCCCTTGTCCTCAAGATAAACTATCTCTTTATCTGAGAAGACTTTTATAGGATTGAGCTTCATAACCTGATAAAATTAAGGACTAACAAATTATAAAGTAAGCGTTGATTAAATCTGGCAGCAACAAATAAATGGCTGCAAATATAAATTTAATGTTGTAATTTCTGGGGCATTTTGATGGCTGAGTTACTTCTTAAAAGTATATGGATTGCCCCTTTTTATGGGCTTCTTGGCGCAATCCTTACCTTACCTTGGTCTTTGGGCATAATCCGTCGTACAGGACCAAGACCAGCAGCTTATATTAATATCCTAATGACTTTTATTGGCTTTGTTCATGCAACAATTGCTTTAAATTATATTTGGTCAATTCCAACGGAAAAACTGGTATTTCATTGGTTAGAAGTAGCAGACTTGAATTTAACTTTAGCTGTGGAGTTATCTCCAGTCAGCTTGGGTGCATTAGAGTTAGTGACAGGTATTAGTCTGCTAGCTCAAATTTATGCTTTGGGATACATGGAGAAAGATTGGTCGTTAGCACGTTTCTTCTCTCTGATGGGATTTTTTGAAGCAGCACTAGTAGGAATTGCTTTGAGTGATTCTTTGTTTCTTAGTTATGGATTATTAGAGTTGTTGACTTTATCAACTTATCTTTTAGTAGGATTTTGGTATGCTCAACCTTTGGTAGTGACGGCTGCAAGAGATGCTTTTCTGACTAAGCGAGTGGGGGATATTGTGCTGTTGATGGGAATAGTGGCAATGTCTTCTTATGGAGCAGATTTAAACTTTTCCGATCTAGAAAGTTGGGCAAATACGTTTCCTTTACATCCTTTAACAGCAGCACTGGTAGGTTTATCTTTAATTGCTGGTCCTACTGGAAAGTGCGCTCAGTTTCCCCTCAATCTCTGGCTGGATGAAGCGATGGAAGGACCTAACCCCGCAGGAATTCTCAGGAATTCTATTGTAGTTTCTGCTGGTGCTTATGTCTTGATTAAGTTGCAACCAGTATTTACTCTATCCCCTGTATCTTCTGACGCTTTGATTATTTTGGGGACGGTGACGGTAATTGGGACTTCTTTAATGGCGATCGCCCAAATTGATATTAAAAGAGCTTTATCTCATTCCACTAGTGCTTATCTGGGTTTAGTATTTATTGCCGTAGGATTAGGACAAGTTGATATTGCCTTTTTACTGTTGTTTACCCATGCGATCGCCAAAGCATTACTGTTTATGAGTGCAGGAGCAGTAATTATGACGACAAGTAATCAAAACGTTACGGAAATGGGTGGTTTGTGGTCACGGATGCCAGCGACAGCGATCGCTTTTGTGGTAGGTAGTGCTGGATTACTAGCTCTAACTCCAATGGGAATGTTTTGGACTTTCCAGCGTTGGTTTAATGGCTCTTGGGATACAGACTGGTGGTTATTAGCATTGTTAATGTTTGTCAATGCTCTATCTGCCATTAACCTCACTAGACTATTTCGAGTGATCTTTCTAGGGAAGCCCCAGATGAAAACTCGTCGCGCTCCAGAAGTGAATTGGCAAATGGCATTTCCAATGGTGTCTTTAACCGTGGTTACTTTATTAGCACCCTTAGCACCAATGGGATGGAATCTGTGGTTAAGCCCTAATGCTCCTTTGTTAGTGCCTAATGCTCAGGTGACTCAATGGGCAATGCCTTTATTAATTGCTTCAGGAGTTTTGGGCTGTATTATTGCTACAGCAATTCCTCGGAGAAAAACTTGGGCAAGATCCAGTCAAGTGGTGGTTCGATTCTTCCAAGATTTATTGGCTTATGATTTTTACATTGACCGTTTGTACCAAGTAACAGTAGTAGCTGGAGTATCTTTATTAGCAAAATTTACTGCTTGGATCGACCGTTATGTAGTTGATGGGTTAGTAAATCTGGTGAGTTTAGCAACTATTTTTAGTGGCAATACCTTGAAATATAACACTACAGGTAAATCTCAGTTTTATATCTTGACTATGGTGCTGGGAATCAGCATTTTGCTTTGGTCATTACTTAACGGTCAATGGTCGATAGTAACTAACTATTGGTCATCTCTGATTCAATAACCATAGTTGGGACATTCTGGTAGGAGTCAGGTATCCGCGCAAGCCTTCCGTCCGTATAGGATTCAGAATTGGTTGGGATGCACTCAATGGCTGCAATTGACCAATCAGAAATTCAATCTCACCTTAAGTGTCCCGCTTTAAGTTGGTTGTTTTATTAATAAGTAATAAGTATCCGCGCAAGCCTTGCGCCCGTACATAATTAACAACAATCAATTCTCATTCACTATTCCCCATTCCCCATTCCCTATTCCCTATTCCCTATTCCCTAATTAACAAAGAGATTATGCTTAGTGCTTTAATTTTGATTCCACTGGTGGGGGCGATAGTTATTGGTTTCTTTCCTGACAAAGAAGGGAAGATGAGCCGTAACTTAGCAATATTTACTGCCCTTAGTGTCTTAGTTATTAATATTTATCTAGGATGGCAGTTTGATACCAGTGTGAGTGGGTTTCAATTTTCAGAGTATATTCCTTGGTTACAGTGGATCGGGTTGAACTACAGCATCGGTATAGATGGATTATCTTTTCCTCTGGTGTGTCTAAATAGTCTTCTAACCCTGATTGCCATTATTGTCACCGATAAATCTATTGCTCGACCTCGATTTTATTACTCGATTTTGTTGCTCTTGAGTTGCGGTGCTGTGGGAGCATTTTTAGCCAAGGATTTGCTGTTATTTTTCCTCTTCTATGAATTAGAGATTGTCCCCCTATATTTCTTGATTGCTATTTGGGGTGGTAAAAGAAGGGGTTATGCAGCAATGAAATTTCTGCTCTATACCGCAGTATCAGGAATTTTAGTGTTAGCTTCCTTCTTAGGCTTAGTTTGGTTAACTGGTGCAGATAGTTTCGCCTACGAGCCTTTGCGATCGCATACTTTATCTTTAACTAGTCAGCTATTACTCATTGCTCCTTTGTTAGTAGGAGTATTTATCAAAATTCCGATTTTTCCTTTCCACACTTGGCTACCTGATGCTCACGTAGAAGCTTCTACCCCCATATCTGTACTATTAGCAGGGGTGTTACTGAAATTAGGTACTTATGGTCTGTTGCGTTTTGCTGTGGGATTATTCTTAGATGCTTGGGTAATTCTTGCACCCTGGATGGCTATCTTAGCAGGGATTAGTGCTTTGTATGGTGCTTCTTGTGCGATCGCTCAGAAAGATATGAAGAAAGTTGTAGCCTATTCTTCTATTGCTCACATGGCATACATTCTCTTAGGTGTTTCTGCAACAACTCGTTTAAGTATTACTGCATCAGTGTTTCAGATGGTAAGTCACGGTTTAATTTCCGCTTTACTTTTCTTGTTGGTAGGGGTAGTTTACAAGAAAACAGGTACTAGAGATGTAGAAAGTCTTAGAGGCTTGCTGAATCCAGAAAGAGGATTACCTGTAACAGGTGGATTGATGATTTTAGGTGTAATGGCTAGTTCGGGATTACCTGGAATGGTAGGCTTTATATCCGAATTTTTGGTTTTCCGTGGTAGTTTTCCTATTTTCCCCATTCCAACTCTTTTATGCTTAGTGGGAACTGGTTTAACGGCAGTTTACTTTCTTTTAGTAATTAATAAAGTTTTCTTTGGTCGCTTAACACAAAGTTTAGCCCGACTACCTCAAGTGAAATGGGTAGAACACGCTCCTGCTTTTACACTATTATTTTTAATCATCGCTTTTGGAATACAACCGAGTTGGGTAGTTCATTGGAGTGAAGTGCAAGCAGTAGCTTTACTAACTGGTAGTTAAATCAACTATCCGTAATTCATGAATTGCGGATACAAATAGCAAATAAAAAAAATATGGTTATAAGTGCAAATAAATCAACAAGATCTCAAGTAATAGAGGAATATATTAATAGATTGGAATCAGGAGAGGCTTTACTGAATGATACTCCCCAAAATCTTGTAGAAGTAGTAGGGATTCTCAAAAGCTATGGTGTGGTCTTAGACGCTTACTCTGTCAATCTTTGTTACATTGCCAACACCCAATTTTTACGTTTATTTCCCGTCTGGAAATACTTTAACGGCGAAGTTACTTTTAAGAGATTACTCAGAAATCTTTGGCATGACAGAATTAATTACGAATATGCAGAATATTGCATGAAATCCATGTTTTGGCATGGAGGAGGTGGTTTAGATGCTTATTTGGATACTCCCGAATTTGCTGCTGCTGCCGATAGAGTAATTAAAGCTAAGTTTAAATATAATCCTTTGATGTTGGGATTACATAAAGTGTTTCCTGACTTTTTACCAGAACTACTGCGCCAGATGTCTTACTATAGTGGCTTGGGTCAGTTTTGGCGAGTTATGAGTGATATTTTTCTGGATTTGAGCGATCGCTATGACCGAGGTGAGATCAAATCTATTCCTGATGTGGTGCAACATATTCTTGATGGTTTAGTCAAAGATGCTGCTCGACCCATTACCTATAAAGTAACAATTCGGGGAGAAGAATACGAGGTACTTCCTGAAAGCCTAGGTTTGACCTTTCTTCCTGACACCGCAGTACCCTATGTAGAGGCAATCTTTTTCCGTGGTACTCCTTTCCATGGTACTGTCTCTTACAACGCTCAAGCTTATCAAATTCCCTACGATCAGAGTGCTTTTAACTATGGTGCATTATATGCAGATCCTCTTCCTATTGGTGGAGCGGGAATTCCTCCTACTTTGTTAATGCAAGATATGCGCCACTTTATTCCAGATTATCTGATGGATATTTATCACCAGGGTATTCGGGGAGAAGGAGACTTACGGATTAAAATCTGTGAAAGTTTCCAAAAATCTATGTTTTGTGTTACCACAGCAGCCATTAAAGGTTTAGCACCCCATCCCCTAGATACTAGCGATCCAGAACAACAAGCAGCAAATCGTAAATATCTCAAGGGATGGTTAAAGCGATTGTTTGAGTCACAGATGTTGACGGTAAATCAAAACTAGCAAGTTACTGGTTTTGGTTCAAAGTTTACATTGTTTATTGTTCATCTTTCAAAATACTTATTGAAATAATAGGGGTAATTTGAAAATTATCCCTATCTCCAGGGATTGGAGTTAATTATTAAAGGCTTCTTGTAAACGGATTTTATATTAAATCTGATTTATAAAGTGTAATTTTGGCTGACGCACCAGACACGGCTACAGAGAGAATTGTTAGAACTTTGAGTATGTATAATATATGCTAACAGGATTTATTATTATTCAATTTTTAATTTATTGCCTAATTCTGAGAAAGACTTAGAAGTTGTTATATAAGCTACTGCTTCTTCAGTGGGGAATTCTGCTAACTTATTAATGATTTTATCGAAATTATTTGATTTATGTATTTCTTCTTCTTGATTAAATGAGTTTTTCACAAGAATTTTAATAGTTTCTTTTGTACCTTTTTTAAAACCTTGTTCTTCTTTATTATTAAATTCTTGTTGTAATTGATTCAGAAAATATGTCTGAGTTTGATTCAAAATATTTTCTATATCTTTATTCGATTGTTCACTAAATTCTATTTTTGTAGTTTCAGTAGGGTTTGTATGACAAAAATTAAATATTAAAGAAATAATCAACAATACAATCCAAATTAACTTGAACCAATGAGGAATTTTATTAGTAAAATTATCTACATTATCTCTTAAGTGTTTATTATTATTCTCATGTCTTATGTTAGGAATAGTTATTTGATTAATGCTTAAAAAAGACAAATTTGGTGATTCTTCAATTTTCTTATTGTTTGAGTTATTATTAATTTCTTGATTGTTAACTATCGATGTAAGGGTAGTATTTTCAGGATAAGATATGACCTCGCAATAAAATAATCGACCAAGAAAAAATAACAAGCCATTTTTATTTGCTTCAGTTTCTTTATTTGCTTCAGTGCCTGATTCGCATTTATAAAAATCGTTTGTTTCCTGATTTAACTTGGCTAAATAATGTCTTTTCCATATTAAATTTATATTGTGTGAAGCAGAGACAAAACCTTTAATGCTAGGTTCTACCAGATGACTTACCCACCAACCCAACACACATATTACAATCAATAAAAATGTATCAAATCCATTATACCCATGACGTTGATAATCTTTGAGGATATTAAAATATGGAAAAAACAGGAAAGATTGTGATGCGATAAAAAAGCTAAGTCTTTGATTTCCTAAAGTATCTTCATGTTTTACATGGTCACGGTATATTTGATATATTTCTAAAAAATATTTAAATTTATCTTCAGTTTGATCATCTGAAGTGTTATTATTTTGTTCATCCATATCGCAAAAAAGTTGTTTACTCTTGGGTTTTATTATTCAACCTAATCTACTTTAGTAGATTATAAAAGTGTTGCTGTTTGTACCATTTAAAGTCTATGTTCAAGATTAATCAAACTATCGATTTGATGTCAAAAATAATATCATATTTTAGCGATCGCTATTGAATAACAAACTTTATAGTCATTTCAAATAAAAATGAAACAATTTTCGCTGTTCAAAGACAAGTCATAGTAAAAATGCTTTGTCTCAAACTTAATTAAAATGACTATATTATCATCTGCATCAGATAAGAAGCGATATAAGTAGGTATGCAAATTAAGCAATATGGGAGTGTGAAATTAGTTTTGCCCAGATAGTTATTCTTAAGCATAATACAAAAATCGGATCGCATCTTGTCCGTTTAACTAAGTATTTATTTTTCAGATTTCCTTAAAAAATAAAGCTTAGAACTATCATAGCGTCCGTGATTTCCCTACAATCATCCATTATTTCTTAGTGGGGTGTTTTGTAGCTGTTGTTGAGTACTACAAAGCCTTCCGATTCGCTCTTATGTTATACCATTTTCATGTAAGTTAGCTACAGATGATTGACACACCAGACTGCGAGAAACTCCAGACAAGGAGAAATATGT
>JAAUYJ010179557.1_pt1 | contig 20882 bp, 14 predicted proteins | sample 7278031 | NCBI WGS metagenome assembly JAAUYJ01 (sample SAMN14350222, study PRJNA611818) | marine sediment metagenome | isolation source: surface marine sediment (1.8m) | place: French Polynesia: Moorea | collected 2018-08 | reverse complement strand
TAAGCAATATAAAGAAAATTTCCCGAACCACAAGCAGGGTCTAAAACTCGATAACCTTGTAGTTCAAGCTGCAATTTATTCAACTCTTTAATAGTAGTTGCTGCCTCAATTCCAATAATCAAATGCTTGGGAATAGTATTTATTTAAGTCTTCGCCACGTTTTTTCATTTCTATTAAAACCCGTGGTTTCCAGACTAAATCAGCAAAACCTGTGTTGCCTTTTTTACTACCTTTTTTAACTCTTTTTTCGTAAGTTGCTCCTGCTTCTATTGCTCCCTCATGTCCGAAAGCTTTAAAAAAGCGGTCTAAAAATATTTGTGCTTCTCCTTTCTCATCTCCAGTGATGCGTTGTTGACAGAAAATGACAAAATTGTAGAGGTTTTCAGTAGAAGCTGACATGATAATTTACAGATATAGATTGAGGGAAGTTGCACACTAAAGAATGATAATTTATTTGAAAATGTAATATAAAGTTGCATTAATTAACCACAATACAAAAAGTTAGTTATCTTTAGATGACTAAAGATAGCTGATTGATTACGGCTAATTAATGAGACTTGATATAACTGAAAAAAACCCCCTACTAAAAGCAGGAGGTTTTTTTTAATTAATCTACTAAACTAGGGTTTTGATAATCTATAAAAATTAACCAAACTTACCAGCAGTAGAAGCAATTACAAATGCTGCATAGGTTATGACAAAACCTGCCGTGAAGTGAGCTAAACCAACTACACGAGCTTGAACGATAGAAAGAGCAACAGGCTTATCCTTCCAGCGAACTAAGTTAGCTAGAGGAGTGCGCTCGTGAGCCCAAACTAGAGTTTCAATCAGCTCTTGCCAGTAACCACGCCAAGAGATGAGGAACATGAAACCAGTTGCCCAAACTAGGTGTCCTAAGAGGAACATCCAAGCCCAAACAGACAAGTTATTAGTTCCAAATGGGTTATAACCGTTGATTAACTGAGATGAGTTCAGCCATAAATAATCACGGAACCATCCCATTAAGTATGTGGAAGATTCATTGAACTGAGCAACGTTACCTTGCCAAACAGCTAGGTGTTTCCAGTGCCAATAGAATGTTAGCCACGCAATTGTGTTCAACATCCAGAACATAGATAGGTAGAAGGAATCCCAAGCTGAGATATCGCAAGTACCACCACGACCAGGGCCATCGCAAGGGAATGCGTAGCCGAAGTCTTTCTTGTCTGGCATTAGTTTAGAACCACGGGCATCCAAAGCACCTTTTACTAGAATTAAGGTGGTGGTGTGCAAACCTAGAGCGATCGCATGGTGAACCAAGAAATCTCCAGGTCCAATGGTTAAGAACAGAGAGTTAGTACCACTATTGATAGCATCTAACCAATTTGGTAACCATACAGCACCTGCATTGGCAGCTAGACTATCAGAGTTAGACAACAGCACATCCATGCCGTATAAAGCTTTCCCGGAAGCAGCTTGAACGAACTGAGCAAATACTGGCTCAATCAAGATTTGCTTTTCAGGAGTGCCAAAAGCTACCACTACATCGTTGTGGACGTAAAGACTTAGAGTGTGGAAGCCTAAGAACAGAGACACCCAGCTTAAGTGTGAGATAATTGCCTCTTTGTGCTGCAATACGCGATCCAGCACGTTACCTTTGTTTTGCTCTGAGTCATAATCCCGAACTAGGAAAATAGCACCGTGAGCAAAAGCACCTACCATAATGAAACCAGCAATATACTGGTGGTGGGTATAAAGCGCAGCCATTGTAGTGTAATCCTTCGCTATGAAAGCATAAGGAGGCAGAGCATACATATGCTGTGCTACCAAAGAAGTAATTACACCCAAGGAAGCTAGAGCTAAAGCTAACTGAAAGTGTAGAGAGTTGTTGAGAGTTTCATACAACCCTTGGTGAGGCAAGTTAAACTGACCTTCACTCTTACCACCGATTAGACCAGCTTTGGAGTCCAGCATTTCTTTGATGCTATGACCAATACCAAAGTTAGTCCGGTACATATGACCAGCGATGATAAAGATAACTGCGATCGCCAAGTGGTGATGAGCCATATCAGTCAACCACAAGGACTCAGTTTGAGGATGGAAACCACCCAAGAAAGTCAGAATTGCTGTTCCTGCACCTTCTGAAGTACCAAACACATGGCTAGCAGTATCAGGATTTTGGGCATAAACACCCCAGTTTCCTGTAAAGAAAGGAGCTAGACCTGCTGGGTGAGGCATGGTACTTAGGAAGTTATCCCAACCAACGTGCTGTCCACGAGATTCAGGAATCGCAACGTGAACCAAGTGACCAGTCCAAGCTAAGGAACTAACACCGAACAAACCAGCCAAATGGTGATTTAAGCGGGACTCAGCATTTTTGAACCAAGCTAGACTAGGACGGAACTTGGGCTGGAGGTGTAACCAACCTGCAAACAGCATGATGGATGCCAAGATCAGGAGGAAGATAGATCCTTGATATAAGTCACCGTTAGTTCTCATGCCGATGGTGTACCACCAGTGGTAAACACCAGAATATGCAATATCTACTGGGTTAGAGGCTCCTGCTTGAGTGAATGCATCCACTGCAGGTTGACCAAATTGAGGGTCCCAAATCGCGTGGGCAATTGGGCGTATATTTAGAGGATCTTTAATCCACTGTTCAAAGTTTCCTTGCCAGGCAACGTGGAACAGGCTACCAGAGGTCCAGAGGAAAATGATTGCCATATGGCCGAAGTGAGAAGCAAAAATCTTTTGGTAAAGATTTTCTTCGGTCATGCCATCATGGGTTTCAAAGTCATGGGCCGTAGCGATCCCGTACCAGAGCCGACGGGTGGTCGGGTCTTGTGCCAGGTCTTGGCTAAATTTTGGGAATTTTGTGGCCATAAATCTTGTATCTAAGTCTCGCGGTTCTTTGAGAATTTAGATTGTATTGGGGATTGAGGATGAGTCAATCCCCAATTGAATAATATTAAAATGCTATTGCATTCTCATCCTACTGCAATTATTCGAGCCAAGAAGAACGCCCAGGTTGTGGCAATTCCTCCTAAGAGGTAGTGAGCTACCCCTACAGCCCGACCTTGGATGATGCTAAGAGCACGAGGTTGAATTGCTGGAGCAAAATTTAACTTATTATGAGCCCAAACAATTGACTCGATCAATTCTTGCCAGTAGCCACGACCACTGAACAGGAACATTAAGCTAAATGCCCAAACAAAGTGTGCGCCTAAGAACAACAAACCGTAGGCAGACAGGGCTGAACCGTAGGATGTAATTACCTGAGAAGCTTGCGCCCACAGGAAGTCACGCAACCAACCATTGATTGTGATTGCACTTTGTGCAAAGTTACCGTAGGTAATGTGAGATACTGTACCATCTGGGTCTACTGTTCCCCACACATCTGACTGCATTTTCCAACTAAAGTGGAAAATCACAATTGATAGGGAATTATACATCCAGAACAGACCTAAGAATACATGGTCCCAACCAGATACTTGACAAGTACCACCACGGCCAGGGCCGTCACAAGGGAACCGGAAGCCTAGTTCACTCTTATCAGGAATTAGACGAGAGTTACGGGCATACAGTACACCTTTGAGAAGGATCAGAGCTGTAACGTGAATAGTAAAGGCATGAATATGGTGAACCATAAAGTCCGCCGTACCCAATGTCATTGGCATCATTGCTACCTTGCCACCTACTGCTAATACATCTCCGCCAAAAATTGGGCTAACAGATGATATCGCGTTAGGAGCAGTATTGCCGGGAGCCATCATGTGGATATTTTGTACCCACTGAGCAAAGATTGGCTGTAATTGAATCCCGGTATCTGAGAACATATCCTGGGGACGACCGAAGGCACGCATCGTATCGTTGTGAACGTATAATCCGAAACTATGGAAGCCAAGGAAAATACAAACCCAGTTCAGGTGAGAGATAATTGCATCCCGGTGACGAATGACTCGATCCAACAGGTTATTGACATTCTTGGCTGGATCGTAATCCCGCACCATAAAGATGGCAGCATGAGCTCCTGCTCCTACTATTAGGAATCCACCAATCCACACATGGTGTGTAAATAGGGATAACTGAGTTGGGTAGTCAGTTGCAATATAGGGATAAGGTGGCATTGCATACATATGATGCGCCACGATGATGCTCAGGGAGCCCATCATAGCCAAGTTAATGGCTAATTGAGCGTGCCAAGAGGTTGTCAGAATTTCATAGAGACCTTTATGACCTTCTCCGGTTAGGGGGCCTTTATGAGCTTCTAAGATTTCTTTCATGCTGTGACCAATGCCCCAGTTTGTCCGGTACATATGGCCAGCAATGATGAATAATACTGCTAATGCCAAGTGATGGTGAGCTGTATCAGATAACCACAAGCCGCCTGTTAAAGGGTTTAAACCACCTTTAAAGGTCAAAAAGTCAGCGTACTCGCCCCAATTTAATGTAAAGAATGGGGTTAAACCTTTAGCAAAACTGGGATATAACTCTGCCATCAAGCTTTTGTCAAAGAGAAACTCATGAGGTAGAGGAATATCTGCAGGTGCTACCCCAGAATCTAACAATTTGTTAATTGGCAGAGATACATGAATCTGGTGACCTGCCCAAGACAAGCAACCTAGACCCAATAAACCCGATAAGTGGTGGTTCATCATTGATTCCACATTCTGGAACCATTCCAACTTAGGAGCGCTCTTATGATAATGGAACCAACCAGCAAACAGCATCAAACCGGCCATTACTAAGGCTCCGATCGCTGTGCAATATAGTTGATACTCATTGGTTATGCCAGAAGCACGCCATAGCTGGAATAATCCAGAGGTGATCTGAATTCCGTGGAAACCACCGCCAACATCCGCATTTAAAATTCCTTGGCCAACGATTGGCCAAACTACTTGAGCACTAGGCTTAATCCCTGTAGGATCTGTCAGCCAAGCCTCGTAGTTGGAAAACTTAGCGCCATGAAAATATGCGCCACTCAACCAGATAAATATTACGGCCAGATGGCCAAAGTGTGCGCTGAAGATTTTGCGTGATACGTCTTCTAAATCGCTGGTATGACTATCAAAGTCGTGAGCATCAGCATGGAGGTTCCAAATCCAAGTAGTGGTTTTTGGCCCTTTGGCTAAAGTCCGATCAAAGTGACCAGGCTTACCCCACTTTTCAAATGAAGTAGCTACTGGGTCCTTGTCAACGGTTACTTTTACCTTTGCCTCGCGCTCTGGAGGACTTATGGTCATGAAGACTCTCCTCTCCGAAAGACAATTAACTATATTTGGTGTTGTAGATCCTGATAAAAGTTGTAACGAATTATCAACATCTTTTGCAATTTTACAACCTTTGGTTGCTTTTTGCACCGAGTGCAACACCGCACTCTTTAAATTTATGCCAAAAACAAAAAAATTATATAAGAATTTGGCTAAACTCTTCCAAATACATAGACTCGGTTGAACCGATTCGATGTCGTTTGGAAGTTCTTTAGGAGATTATAGACTTGCTTAACGAGTATAAGTTGTATCTTTACAATTATTAAAATTTCTTGATGTTCTATTAATATTGACCGTTATATCATTCACAGCAATGAACAAAAGTCAAGGCAGATTGCCTTAAAGTTTACAAAACTCAAAGTTAAACTTATTTAATCGTTAATTGAAAACAATATTGACAATATTGGCAATGGACATCATGACATTTTGAATAGCTCTTCTGAACTTATGACTAAAGTTAATCAATATTGTTTATGGATTAATTACTATTTCCTTATAAGAATGCAACATATAGTTATTGAAATCCGAAACCAATCAATCAACATCAGTTAGAAGGTTTCAGGACTAATCACCAAATACAAAAAAAACTAAGTTAGTCGCAAATCAATCAAGAATCAGCCAAAAGATTAAATTTAATGAGAAAATTATCATTAGAAAAACTTAGAAAAAACTTCCAGGTCAACTTGAAATTTATAGGAGTATAGTAAGTGTTTGGCATCAATTTGCGAGGAACATATCTCAGAAAACTATTGACATTCCTCATATCAATAGTTTTAGTTTCAGGTCTAGTTAGTTGTAGCGATCGCCTCCCTGAACTACCAAAACTACGCCCACAAAAATCTGTAACTGGTGCTGTTACTCCCAAAATCTCAGAAGTTTCTCCCCCAGAACTAATTCAACAACTCCATCAGGCCCTCGATATTTACCAACCCCAAGTTACAATACAAAATCCCCAACCCAACCAAATTTTTCAAGATAATACCATCAACGTTCAACTACAGGTGCAAGACTTACCAGTATTTAAGTCAGACCAGGGATTAGGACCATACTTAGAAGTAATTTTAGACAACAAACCTTATACAAAAATTTATGACATAAATCAATCCCTGACCATATCAGACTTAGAACCAGGCACTCATACCCTAAGAATTTTTGCTTGCCGACCTTGGAATGAAAGTTTCAAAAACGAAGGAGCATACGCTCAAACAACATTTCATATCTTTACTAAAACATCTAATAATAATCCCGCTCCCAATTTACCTTTATTAACCTATAACAGTCCTGTAGGTAGTTATGGAGCAGAACCAATCATGTTAGACTTCTATCTTACCAATGCTCCGTTGCACTTGATCGCACAACAAGATCCTGAAGATGAAATAATTGATTGGCGAATCCGCGTTACGGTCAATGGTACCAGTTTTGTTACCGATCAATGGCAGCCAATATATTTACAGGGATTTCATCCAGGAAAAAATTGGGTAAAGTTGGAATATATTGATGAACTAGGCAATCCACTCAATAATATCTATAACAATACAGCTCGCCTTGTTACCTACCAACCAGATCAAGAAGATATTCTCAGTCAGATCATCAAAGGGGAAATTTCACTCCAGCAAGCATATAGTATAGTTGACCCGAATTATGTATATGAAAAACCTCAACCAGAAATAACTCCTGAAGTAGAGGAAACTCCCGCAGTTACCGAACCAACTCCAGAGACAGAAACAACATCCTCTAGTGAGTCTATACAAGTTGAGCCTCAACCGGAAGAAGTTCCTGTGAGCGAACCGACTGTAATTGACGAGGTTGAAGCAGCAGAAGCAACACCAGAAACTCCTACAAATACAGAATCAGAAGAAACTCCTGTAAGCGAACCGACTGTCATTGAAGAGGTTGAAGCAGCAGAACCAACACCAGAAAATCTCACAAATACAGAATCAGAAGCAACTCCTGTAAGCGAACCGACTGTCATTGACGAGGTTGAAGAAGTAGAACCAACACCAGAAACTCCTACAAATATAGAGTCAGAAGAAACTCCTGTAAGCGAACCGACTGTCATTGAAGCAGAAACCTCAGAAACCGATTCGACTCCATCAACAAAGTCACAAAAAACAACAAAAGAAAAGATGGGGGAATTTATGAACCTGGTTAGACGTAGATTTAAAGGCAAAGAAACAGTTACAAGTACACAGGAACAACAGTTAAACCAAACAACTGAAACACCAACTGCTGAAGAAACTGTAAATATCCCAAGAGAATCTGAAACTAAAGAATCACTAGAACCAAATCAGTCTCCCACTCTACCGGAAATAGTAGAGGAAACCCCCGTACCAATTCCACCAGAGGAACTTGCACCGGAAGAAACTTCTAGTCTGACTCCAAATGGATCAGAAATTATGGAGTCGCCAGAAACGTCTACTCTACCTGAAGTAGAAAAAGTAGAAAATGATCAACCAGAAACTACACCAGAATTAGAAACTGTTGACGTAGAAAAAACTGAGTCTACGGAAGAATCTTTTGACTCTGAAACGGCTGAGTTTTAACAAATATTTACTGAATCAATTGAGTCTGAAAATGTACTAATTTCTCTAGTGATTATCCTCTAATAAAAAATAATTTAGATGAAAGCCCAGGTTTAGAAATAAACTGGGTTTTTATTTTGTAAATATCAAAGATTTTATAGGATATATCAGCAAAAATGTAGTAGACCGACACAACTAATTTGGTGCCCTGCGACGGATTGTTAAATTTATAGTCATAGTAAAGATTGTAGCCGTCTAACACACCCTACTGGACCGACACAGCTAAAATAGTGCAGCTTTTTTTGTATAACTGACACCGCATCTCCCCATCTCCCCATCTCCCCATCTCCCCATTTTCTAATGCACCATTTCATTTCAGGTGTGCTTGATATAAGTATTATAATTAATATTGATAAAAATTCCAAAACTTAGGGACATTAGTTATGCGTCTATCTTTGATGAATAATGTGAAATTGGTAAAAATATTTAATGATTCTATAATCAAACCTATAACAACAATTAGTCTTAGCAAATTAGCAGTTCCTTGTCTACTTGGTTTAGCAGCAAGTCAGAGTTTCCAATCATCGGTACGAGGTATCATAATTAATGATACTGCTGGAGCTGATACTGCTAAGGTACTAGGTGCCCCTTTTACATCAGTCGCTGAGATGTTCTTTCTGGATAGTGATGAAAGTATTTGTAGTGGTTCACTAATTGCAGATTTATATTTACTTACTGCTCAACACTGTATACAAGATAGTTTTGCTGAAGACTGGACAATTCTATTTGGCGGTGACGATCCAGAAAACAGCACCTTAGCAAATATTTTAGTAAATAATATCTTTGCAGTTGATGATACTTTCAGTCTACTTGATGGTACAGACATTGCTATACTTGAACTTGCCGAAGCTGCTCCAGAATCAATTACTCGTTTAAAGTTATTTGGTAACAACCCCAAGTCTCTCATTGGAACTAATGCAACTGTGGTTGGTTTCGGTAATAATGGTTTAGGTAGTATTGGACATGAGTTTACTGCTGATGGTTTGCGCTGGGGTGCTGAGAATATTATCGATCTACTTGATGGTGGTTTTGATCCAGCTTTTAATGTTACTTTTGGGTCAAATATTTTCAACCTTGACTTTGACGATGGAACCCCTGAAAATAATACTTTGTCTAGTTTTGGTAGTAGTAATGTACCCCTTGACAATGAAGGAACTACTGCTCCTAGAGATAGTGGTAGTCCACTGATGGTAGAAGTAGATGGTGAGTTATTAATTGCTGGAGTTCTTTCAGGTGGTTCTACTGACACCAGTCAATTTGGTGATATCTCTTGGTTTACTGGTGTTACAGAATATCGGGAGTTTATAGAACAACTAGGTGGTCAATTTGTTGGTGATTTTGTCCCAGAACTTAAACCTACACCTACACCAAAACCCACAGAACCTAAATATGGAATTGAGAATGGTTCTTTTGAAAAAGGTTTTTCTGGTTGGAGTACAATTGGTGCTAGTACGATACAGAATAGTAATTTTGGTATAACGCCTTCAGATGGTGATTTTAATGCACTAATTCTTAACGATTTACTTGCTGTTTCTGATTATCAAATAGAAGATTTCTTAGGTTTACCTTTATACAGTTTGGTAGATTTATCACCAACAGGTAGTTTCCCAGCTCAAGGTTCTGCTATCAAACAAACTTTTCAGGCAAAAGCAGGAGATACTCTAACATTTGACTTTAACTTTTTAACTGATGAATTTACACCTGATGAAATTTACAATGACTTTTATTTTGTGTCTATTTCAGGTTTAGATATATTAGCTGATACTTTTTCTCCATTTGTTGATTCTGCAACGATATTTGTTGAAGAAACAGAATATCAAAGTTTTTCTTATGTAATTCCTGAGACTGGAACTTATACTCTAGGATTAGGAGTTATAGATGCAGAATTCCCTGGTATTTTGTCTGGGGTTTTAATTGATAATGTTAAGCTTTCTTCTGTACCAGAACCTGGGACAATATTAGGATTATTTGCTAGTACATTGGGAGGATTTTGTTTACTCAAGCGTAAACGAAACTCATTAGGTGTTAGGTCTTAGGTGCTAGGTTTTAGGTTTTAGGTTTTAGCAAAATTGTAGCCAAATTGTAGGGTGCGTACTTACGGCTTAAATTCAGATGATGAAGGGGATTCACCCATCCGTCGTAACGCACCATTTTAGTAAATATTCCGATCCGAAGGGTTTTGAAGCTGACAGAGATTTTAATGCTGCTGTCAACTTGAAAAACTATGTGTATCAGTAGCTTGAATTCCAAGCGATTTTAAGCCTGCTCTTGAAGATAAGTTACAGACAATAGTCAGTGGTCTTCAGTGTTTGCGCAGCATTGCGTCAGCAAAACAGGAAGCTAACTCCAAAGCTTATGCAATCGTGTATGGGTAAGTTTGGGTAAGTTTAGTAGAACGGTTTCCGAATTTTACTCTAATACCCCCCTGCCACATAAGCAAGGGCATGGCTTTTTTGAATTTGGTATTACCTGAAAATAAGGCCATAATTGTTGACAACCCTCCGAGCCAAACTCATTAAAAATGGCCTACTTTGCTCATTGCCGCAGACTTCGCTAAATTTAAAGAAATACCATAATATCAACATAGCTAACTTTTATGGCCCGCGTAAGAGCACCTGAACTACCCAGAAACTACCCTTGGCTAAATACAGATAAACCCCTATCCCTGGCATCTCTGAAAGGACGAGTTGTCATCTTGGACTTCTGGACTTACTGCTGCATAAATTGCCTGCACGTTCTACCAGACCTCAAATACTTAGAACAAAAATACCCAGATACCCTGACGGTTATTGGTGTCCACTCGGCCAAGTTCGAGCATGAAAAAGATGCCGAAAATATCCGCCAAGCTATCCTCCGCTATAATGTTGAACATCCTGTTTTAGTAGACAGTGGCTCTAGAGTTTGGCAACAATATGCTGTACGTGCATGGCCTACTTTCAAGATTATCGATCCAGAAGGGTATGTAGTTGGGACTGTTTCTGGAGAAGGAAAGCGTGATGCTTTAGATGAAATTATTGGTAAGTTGATTTCTGAACATCAAAACAAAGGTACTATCAATTTTAGGGAAGTTAGTTTAATTCTGGAAAAACAAAAGCAACCTTCAGTTACTCCTTTAGCTTTTCCTGGTAAAGTTCTTGCTGATAGTAATACTAATCAATTATTTATTGCTGACTCCGGACATCATCGTATTGTTGTTAGCACTCTTGAGGGTGATGTTTTGCACGTTATTGGTAGTGGGAAAGCAGGATTAACTGACGGTTCATTTTCTGAAGCTCAATTTTTCGATCCTCAAGGTATGACTTTTGATGAGAAACATCAAGTTTTATATGTTGCTGATAGAGAAAATCATGCTCTACGCAAGATAGATTTTAATACTCAGCAGGTGGAAACTATTGCCGGAACAGGAGAAAAAAGTCATCAAATTGCTCCCCATAGCGGAGTTGCGAGGGAAACAAAACTGAATTCTCCGTGGGATGTGGAGATGGTAGGCGATCGCCTTTTTATTGCTATGGCAGGTTCCCATCAAATTTGGCAGTTGCAGCTTGAGACGGGAATTATTGGCACTTATGCGGGTAGTGGTGCGGAAGCTTGTATAGATGGCTCTCTAGTTGAATCTGCTTTTGCTCAACCTAGTGGTATTAGTACAGATGGCAATGAGTTATTTGTTGCTGATAGCGAGGTGAGTTCAATTCGGGCTGTAGGCGTTAATGAACACCCGAAAGTACGTACTGTCTGTGGTAGTGGGGAATTATTTGGTTTTGGAGATAAAGATGGTGGAGGGGCACAGGTTTTATTGCAGCATTGTTTAGGTATAGAGTATACCCAAAACTATGTCTGGGTTGCTGATACTTATAATCATAAGATTAAGCGGGTGGAATATCACGCGGGTTTATGTCGTACTATGTTGGGTGATGGTACTCCTGGCCATCAGGATGGACGAGGTATTCATTGTCGCTTTTTTGAACCGTCGGGATTAAGTGCGATCGCGCAACATTTGTTTATTGCTGATACTAATAATCATGCGATCCGAAGAATTGAGTTAGATACACTGGAAGTTACTACTTTGGAATTTGCTGGTTTGTGTCCTCCTGATGTTTGTTCATAATCCTAGTGGATTGACACATCTAAATTTTGTGCAAAATTGTCATTGCGACGATAGGAAGCAATCTTGTACCCCCTTGAGATTGTTTTCCTTACTGAATGCTGCGCAAACCTGCTGACTTGGATATAGTAATTATCCGGATTTGATATGATTACTATACAAACTTTATACCAAATTGATAAATGTTTCCTACAAGTATTATCAATCGTGGGTGTAGGGTTTGGGGTGTGAGGTTTGGGGTGTGGGGTTTGGGGTGTGGTGAAATAATAGGAAAAACAAAGAAAAAGGCTAGTTATCAAAGGGATAAAGTGGAAAAACTTGATTAATTAGTTAATAGTTGAAGTTTTCTCAAGCATCACATTCTTTTTTCAAAATGGTATTATGACTTGACAAAAAATAAAAATCATGTATTTAGTTTTAAAGATAGCTTTTTAAGAGCAGTTAAGTTTGTTTTTGTAAAGATTATGTAAAATTTAATAATAAAATTAAAGAGTTTGTAAAGGTGATCTAAATAAACTGAAAGAATTAGCTAGGGTTTTTCAACATCCGTTAGGTTCAGTTACTACATTGAAACTCAAGCAGGATAAGGATAAAGGAAAGAAAAAAAGTAGCTCTGTGATTACTAAATTACTAGTTGCTATATAAAGTTTATGTATTTACCTGGATGTTAAAAACTGTTATACTAGATATACTTAAGACAAATAAAGCATAAACAATACTAGTTGATAAACTTAAGATTATAGCATAGAAAAAAATATTTAGGTTTATCAAAATTTTATCAGGGTGAGTTACTTCTCAGAATTTCTGGAAAAGCGATAGTGCATTTGCACCGTTCCGCGAGAGACTCATAGTCTGTTGAGGCGATCGCTTCCGAGGATTTGACATTGAACTTTTTGTACTCCCTGAAAGAATTAGAGTAAATATGCCTAAAAAAGTTGATCTAAAACACCACCTCACCACCGAAGAAATTAAGCAGCAGTATCTAAATATCAAGGATAAAGTAGAATCTAGGCGCTGGCACTTGTTATGGTTAGTGTCTCAGAAATGGACGGTTAAAGAAGCTGCTAAAGCCTTGGGTTTTAACTATGATTACGCCAAAGACATAGTGAAGACCTACAATAAACAAGGACCTGCTGGAGTTTTGAACCGACGAAAAACGCGCAAGTTTTACCCATCTCATGCTTTACTTACTCCAGAACAACAAGAACAGTTACGGATAGCTCTGAAAAGTCCTCCCAAAGACCAAGAAGTATGGACTGGGCCAAAAGTAGCTGAATGGATTGCCAGAAAAATTGGACGCGATCGCGTGTCTCCTCAACGAGGTTGGGAATATATGAAAAGATGTAGTTCAGACCGTCAAACTACATCAGTATAATCAGATTGATATACTCCCGACTCTCGACTCTCGACTCCCGACGCTGCTCTACGAGACAGCGCGGGATTCTTCAGCTAGAGAAAACCAGACCTCAGTTTTGACAGAGGTGATGTCATCCCCCTGTATTAAAATGGTATTTCTTCATCTAAGTCAGATTCTTTCTCAGATTCTTTGATTTGATTTTGAGAGATTGATAAATTTGCTTCAGCTTCTTTGATTTTGTCAAAAATAGATGCTCTAAAATAAGGTCGATTTTTCATCAGTTTATCAATTTTATATTTAGCTTTAATTGCCTCTCGATATTCTTTAGAAATTGGTTCTTGGGGCCAGTTCATATCACTAGCTTTCACAACTGGTAATCTAGAACCTAATTTCTCTACAAGCATTTCTGGTAGTCTTAAAAGAAAATATTCTCGTCTACGTCTAATATTTTCTGCTCGATTATCAATTTCTGCTAATACACCTGCTATTTGACTAGGATGATGTTCTGAAATAGCGACTATAACTTCTATATCATCTAAGGGAATACCGAGGTTTTTTGCTTTTTCTAAAAGTTCATCAGAAATATGATTTGTCTGGGGAGGATTTACAGAGGCGGATATTTCAGATATTGCTTTTTTGAGCGTGGCTTTGGTTGCTTCAACTGTTTGATTTTTTGCTTGATTTTCGGGAATTGTATTAACAATATTTTGTAATTCTTGGGTGGCTGCGGTTAATAAACTTATGGCTGTTTTTAGATGTTCGTAATCCATGGTTAGTCATACCAAATTTTAAAATTTTGCTACAAATAAATTTATAGGCTTTAAGTAGTAGGTTGTAGTTATGGAATAAATTTTAATCAGATATTTATCAGGGCTATTTCATTCTAGAATCAAGTGAGAATTTTACTAGCTTTTAGAGATTGGTTGATAGAACCTTCAATCCTTGAAAAGGCATATTTTCGTTAATACACAAAAAGTGAAAAATTAGAATGAAATAGCCCTGGATATTTATAGCTAAATTATGTTTCCCAATTCTTTAATTTATTTGTAAAATTATTTTTTAAATTGTCTAATAAAGGTTATAAAAATCAATCAAAAAAGCATCGAAAATCAGAATTAATCAGGATAATCAATATAGCCAAATCCAAGAGAAATAAAAACTTAAATACCCACTCAATTAGGCTATGCTTGATAAACATCTTTATTCACATACATAAAACGTAGACATTAGAGAGAAGTTATGAAATTCCCCCTAACTCGATATTTCGGGAGAGTCAACGTATTTAATTAGAGGCTTTTCTCTCCCCACCTCCCCATGTCTCCACCCCGGCATCTCTCTATCAGAAAAGGGGTTTAGGAGTTCCTGATCAGAGATAGCTAAATTAGGGTTGGTTTTAATATTATTCTTCGAGTGGTTCTAATTCTTGTGTAGATTGCCAGCCTGGATGCCACAGTGATCGGTCTTTTAGTTGTTTAGCATTGAGCCAAAATCTGACATCTGGGTCACAAGAAGCTATCATTTCCGCAAATACCCATTGACCTTGATTTTTTCGATTTACTACTTGGAAATGTCGCCATCCCCAGGTTTTTTGAGTGGCAGTCCATTTGGAACCAACTAAGTAAGGAAATTTTTGTTTTTTCGGCATTTTAAAGAAGGTGGTAGATAGTAAGTGAATAATATTAAGTGGGTTTAATGAATAATTAAGAAAAATTCAGATTTACTATTATACAGGTTGGAATACTAAATTTCTAGTAAGATTTTCAAATATCAATCAAAACGGGTATTTTTGATTAACTAATGACATATTTTTTCTAACTTCCAAACTGTATAAAAAGGATTGAAAACTAATTAAAGGGCAATAATATCAGGAGCAATATTTATAGATTAAACTCGCTGGAAATTTAGTTGATTAATCTGCCACAAACCCAAAACACCGTGACGACCGCCAGATGCTAAAAAATTACTATCTGAAGAGAAAGCAATACTGTTAACAAGATTAGTATGCCCAAATAAAAATCGTAGAGATTTGCCTGTAGCGAAATCCCATAAACGGACAGTATGATCGTCACTTCCAGATGCTACTAAAAAGAACATATAGTAATTGTTAAAAACATTGTTAATTTTACTAATTACTTAATTGTTGAAGTATCTCTCATATAGAATCTGGTTATACAGTTTATGTTCGTATGTTCATAATTTTATAATTACTTCAAGCCTTCAATCTCTCTACCTCCCCATCTCCCCCAACAACTCTAATAAGTATTAATAAGTATTCAACCGGATTTGATATCAGGTATAACATTCTTTTTGGTAGTTGGTATAAAATGGTGCGTGACGACGGATTGCTAAATCTCTTTCATAGTCTAAATTTAAGCCGTCTAACGCACCCTACAATTTTGTACTACCCTCCAGCAAAATACTTTTTCAACAAACCCGAATTAACTCGATCTAGTATTAACAAATAGTATGAATCTTCAAAAAATTAGTACCTCGTGCGTGCTTAGTAGGAATACCAGCAACAATCAAAATTTTCTCTCCTGGTACAGCTAAATTCAGTTTCAATAAATAACTTTGAGCTTGTTCAACTAAATCTTCAAAAGACTCTACCTCTTCATTCAGTAATATTGGTTTAACTCCCCAAACCAAATTCAAACGGTGGTAAACATCTTTATTAGGAGTAAAAGCAACCACAAAAGTTTTCGGCCGTTCGCTTGCGGCTAAACGAGCAGTATAACCAGAACTAGTAAACGCTGCAATACAACGCAACGGTAAAATTTTATCAATAATATTAAGTGCTTCACTAATAGCATGAGTTTCATTTTTTTCTGCGGGAGGATAGTTTATAAACTGTATCTCCTTTTCCACATCTTGGGCGATACGCGCCATTATTTCTACTGCTTTTACCGGATACTTACCAACCGCAGACTCCCCAGATAGCATCACCGCGTCAGTACCATCAACAATAGCATTAGCTACATCACTAGCCTCAGCACGAGTGGGCCTGGGTTCATGAATCATACTTTCTAACATTTGGGTAGCTGTAATCACCGGAATCCCCTTTTTATTGCACATCTGAATAATCCGTTTTTGCAGCATCGGGACTTTTTCCGGACTCATCTCTACCCCCAGGTCTCCCCGTGCTACCATTAAACCATCACATTCTGCCACAATAGCTTCTAAATTAGCGATCGCTTGAGGCTTTTCTATTTTCGCTATCACTGGTACATCTGTATCTTTTTCGTTTAAGAGTGACTTCAAAGAGATAATATCTTCAGCACTACGCACAAAACTCAATGATATCCAGTCTACACCATGAGACAAACCAAATTCTAAATCTTGTTTGTCTTTTTCTGTCAGGGAAGGTAAACGCAAGTTCAAATTTGGTAAGTTAACGCCTTTACGACTTTTGAGCAACCCACCTGTAATCACTTTGCAAATAACAGCATTTCCTTCTACTGACTCGACTTCTAATTCTAATAACCCATCATCTAATAATATTTGAGTTCCTGGTTTTGCTTCTTCTGCGAGATAGGGATAGTCAATACCAACTGTTCCAGGTTGATGAACGTCATCAGCTAAGGGTATTAAAGTTATGTTTGCCCCTGCTTCTAAAGTTATTGCACCATTAGGCAGTTGGCTGATTCTAATTTTTGGCCCCTGGAGGTCTTGCAAAATCGTAATGGGAGTATTTAATTCTTCTGAGATAGAACGCAACAGAGAAACTGTGTGAGCATGGTCTTCATAACTACCGTGAGAAAAATTTAGTCTTGCTACATTTAGACCTGCTTCAATTAGTTGTTTAATTACTTCTGGGGAGTTACTGGCAGGGCCAATAGTTGCGACAATTTTAGTGCGATGAGGTATTGCTATCATAATTAAATCATTAGGTCAAAATTCAACTGTCAAAATTCAAAAAAGCATCTTTACTCTAGAAAAAATCAAGTTTCTCTAAAGATTTTTTTGAATAGTAAAATCAGCGGGGATATTTGTTGTTGACTATTAATTATTATATCTCGATTTTGTTGGTCAATGAAGTAGAAAATTATCTGATTTAATTATAACCTGAGCTTAACCTATTTTTAATGTCTTCCGGTATATTTTCTGGTAAAGATGGATGACTACTAATTAATTTATAATCTGTTCCAACTGATGAACCACATTTTTTGGAACCATGAGTTTTGGAAGAAGGATTCATGATCTAGGTATATTTTTCAATTCAAGCAACTTTGAGTAACATCTGTTTTATAGTGTATAATGATTTCTTATTTAGGTTAAAAACTCTCATTCTCATTAAAGGGAGATAAAATAATCATGGCACAAGAAAATTTTTTTTGCATTGGTTTACCTCGAACAGGAACAACTTCACTATCTAAATTTTTGAATATGATTGGATTGAAAACCAAGCATTTTCCATTTTAAATCTTTCATAAAACAAACTATACGCTTCTAGTTTTGAACATGATTGGATTGAAAACCAAGGATTTGCCATTTCAACTAGACCTTAACCTAAATAATCTATTTCTGAATAAATATGTAGGTTTTGGTGATAGTCCTATTCCCCTAATATATAAAGATTTAGATAGAAATTTTCCTAATAGTAAGTTTATATTAACTACAAGATATCTTGATTCATGGCTTGACAGTATGCAATGGTTATTTGAACACGGAAAGGTAAAATGGAACTGGTCTATAAAAGTACATATATATCATCATATTTTCTTAGGAACTAAGACATTTAGAAAAAGAATATTAGAACATAAATTTGCTGATTTTCATACAGATGTCTTGAGGTATTTTGAATCTCGTCCCAAAGATTTACTAATTTTAGATATGGAAAAAGGTTTTGGTACTAAAGAAATTTGTGATTTTTTGCAAGTTCCTGCTACTCAATTAGAATATCCTCATAGCAACAAAAGAACTACTACTACTTTTGATGAAAGAGTATCCTACGAATTTCGTCAGAGAAAAATATTACTAAATTCTTTGGTAAAAAAATTAGGAAAAGATTTAAAATAATTATAGTGTTTGTTAGCCTAGTATTGTGGAATATCGAAGCCTATAGATTAATTTCAAGAAATAATCATTTATATTGAATTATTACTACATATAGAGAACCACCCAATTTATTATAATTGGAAAATATTTTGATACTATGAAAAAGATAGCGATAATTATCAATCAACAATTTATTAAGTTATAATTATGAATAATCACGAAATAGGTTATCTTTATATTGCTACTGGAGACAAGTACATGAAAGAAGCAATTGTCTCTGCTACAAGCCTGAAAAAACTAAACGCAAAGGCTCATATTACTCTGGTAACTGATAAAAACATTAACAATTCACTGTTTGATGAAGTAGTTATTCGTCCTGCAGATATTAAACATTTTAAGGAAGGTTTGTTGTATAAAGTCAGGCATATTTATCATGGATCTCCCTACGAAAAAACCTTGTTTGTTGATACAGATACATATTTTTGTGATGATTGTCAAGAAATATTTGAAACTCTAGATTTTTTTGACGTAGCTGTTGCTCCAGACCCCACAGATCCTAATAAAGCAAAATCGCCTCAAACTAACAAAGTATTGGCTGCTTGTGAAGTATATAATACGGGAGTTATTCTGTTTAAAAAAAGTGCAAATAATGAGTTGTTTTTTCAAAGATGGTTGGAGATATATGAATCAAAAATTATTAATAAAACTGTAGGAAAGGAAAACGATCAAACTTCTTTTATAGAAGCTTGGTTAGAATCTAATTGTAAAATGTATGTTCTATCTCATGCTTGGAATGCAAGGACTCCTTTCTTTTTTACTTTGAAAGATGCTGTAAAAATTATCCATGGCAGACATAGTAATCATGAAATTATCAAAAATCAACTTAATAGATTACCTGGTCCACAACATCGATGCTGGCTACCAATAAAAAATAGATGCGTTAAAAAGAAAGAGGGGTGGGAATATCAATTAAAAGTTACTGCTAAGAAAATAAAGGATTATTTTTTACGTTAAATGAACAAAATCTAAAATTAGAATAACCCGGTTTTTTGAAGAAACCAGGTTTTGAAAGTAACATACTACTTCACAACTAACGTCGCTGTCGCCGATCGCCCAAATTCTTCGGGTGCATATTAAGACCTAACCCCCCTACCCCCTTCCCTGCAAGGGAAGGGGGAGATGTTTTCCATTAATAAATCTTCTCCCCTCTCCTTGTAGGAGAGGGGGAGGGGCAGGGGGGAGAGGTCAACTACTTCACGACTAACGTTGTCGTCGCCGATCGCCCAAATTCTTCGGGTGCATATTGTAGTCGTGCTTCTGCTCCAGGCCATATAAATGTTCCGGGAGTTACAGACCTGACTAAATAGTGTAATGTATATACACCAGGGTTTAAACGATCTGCATAAGCTTCAACACGATCGCGATATATCTGTTGATATCCTATTTGCCAACTATCAGCTTTTGCCTCGACAGCAGAAGTTGCCGTCTGGAAAGTGGTGTCAACTGCTTCTAAACCTGCTGGCAGTGGATCGCTTATTACTACATGATCTACGGGGCGATCTGTAATAATTTCGATTCCAATATCAAAGACTTGCCCTGCACTGACATCTAATGTTGATGGCACTTCTGATAAATCTATACGTTGTAAGACGGACGTTTCATGCAACGTCCCTACGGCATTTGCCGGGCGAATTTCGCGCGCTACTCGCAAACCGTTATACCTTCCTGGTTGGTTTCCTGGGAGGCGATAACTGTATTCAACTAAATAGTGCAGTTTGCCGTCTCCTGATTTTTCCAAGACTAAATCTGATTCACCTTTTGGCAAACTATCCATTGCTACATTCAGAGATAGATTTGGATTTTCATAACCTTGAAAACGGGCAGCGTCTAACTGTTTGCCTGATAATTTGGCGGTTGTTACAAAGTCTGGTGGAGCGGGTTGGGTATTGCTGTAAGAAGCCAACGCTGTCAATGCTTCGGCGTTATCGTAAGTTGTGCGCCAGGTGCTGTCGCGCCGTAAGTTGAGCAGACTTTGTAATAGTCGGTCTAATACTTCTGGTTTGGCGTCGCGGGTAATAAATAGTCGCAATGCTTGAGCTTGACTTGCCGTAGTCGAATTCATCCATCCCCAGGTGGGCGGTAAATTTAATGTGGCATTGCGCCCTGTTTCATAGACGCTTTCCTGAATTTCGTTAAACATTTCCTCTGACTGTTGGCGCCATTCGGGGAACGTGGATAGGTAACGCGCTAGTTTAATTTGGTCTAACTGCGACAGTTTTTCCCGTTGTTGATAAATATCTGACAAAAAGCTATTGCGCGTGTCGCCTAATTCCGACAACGCCATCAACACATCTAAGCGGACTTGATTTCGACAAAGTTGTGTGCTGCAATAATCATATTTACCTGGGTCTGCTAATAGGTCGCTTAAGTAACTCCGTAGACGCTTTAACATTGACTCATCTACTAAATTTGGGAATGCTTTTTTTGCTTGAGCGATCGCCTCTGCAGCGTAAGGAGTCAAATAAGGATTAGAATCTTCTCGCCCTGGATAATAAGCAAAACCACCGTCTGGCAGTTGCAACGTTTCTAATTTTTCT
>JAAUYJ010052546.1_pt1 | contig 20898 bp, 24 predicted proteins | sample 7278031 | NCBI WGS metagenome assembly JAAUYJ01 (sample SAMN14350222, study PRJNA611818) | marine sediment metagenome | isolation source: surface marine sediment (1.8m) | place: French Polynesia: Moorea | collected 2018-08 | reverse complement strand
GGATGCTCGGGTCTTAATGGAAAAAATGGGCGGGAAGACACATTCGCCCGTTTGACAGCGAAAGAAGCGCAATTGTGTTCGAATTGGAAGTGAAATGAAATATCATTCTTTTGTGCCAAACAGACGAAGTATTTAAGCGACTTTTTCTGCTATATCTTTCTGCAAGTGTCGTCACTATAGTACTATCTGTGTCATGCTTTTCGAGCATATTTCACCCTTCCAAAAGCGCGCCGCAAAATGAAGTATTTCCCTCTTTTCCCAAGGACTCTTGCTTCTTCCCACATATTTTCGCGTGCTGGTTAGGCAAGCAAGTTGAGCTTAAGAGAGAGGGAAAGTTAATTGAGGAAGAAAAAAGCCCGACTGACTCAGGGATTTTCTATTTGACAGCAAAGGGAAAAGGGAAAGAGATAGAAGCATTTTAATTAGTTTCGCCATGATGAAGCGGAACGAAAAAGAAGGAGATTTTCAAGAGGAAAATCGCTGATGCGTCGTGTCTGTCTCAAGATTGGAAGTCAAGGCCTGGCGGCATTTTCCCATCGGAGCTAAAAAGAGTTTATCGTTTTGAAAGACACTTCCTGTTTCATTTCTTCTTTTTTATCGAATCGATTTCCGCTCTTTGTCTTGGTAGGTCAGAGCAGCAGCAGCAGCAACAACAACAACAGCAGCGATCCGTCAAGTTCCCGTCAACTTCTCCGTCGGAAGGAGGCGGAGGAGGCGGAAGCGCTGGCCACAACAGCAGCAACAGTCTGGTAAGTCTCATAAAGGAGCGAAAACGATAAATTGTCCAGAAGAAAGAAATGACACTTCATTTCACACATGGCACACAACGAGTTCATGTGATTTCGTACAGTAGGTGGAATTGAGGTTCTTTAAGGGGAAATTATGTAAATCTGCAAGCAAAAATGATTTGATGGATTAAGAAATACCGGAGCTGTTGTGCATGACTTTTCTATACGCGAATCCATGTGTAGTTTTTCTATTTCCAGACTTCTAACGGCGGCGCCTCGTCCTCTGACCAACAACAGCCGCCTCAGCAGCAGCCCCCTCAGGAGGACGACTCGGCCAAGGTCCGCCGCGAGAACGTCCTAGCGGAGCTGCTATCCACAGAGGCAAGATACGCATCAGACCTAGAAGAGGTCCTAGTCCACTACAGGGACAGGCTGCTGGTACGCGGAATTTGCTAAAATAATTTTGTTTTTGATTTGTAAGTAATTGCTTTTGGAGAAATATTTTTTGCATGGTATCCAAAGACCGAAAGGTGACTTTCATGTTTATGCAATTTTTTTTTCCTGTTGCAGGTTTCGAACCAGTCCGAGACGAGACAGCGCGCCCTGGTTGCCTTCTCCAACGTCGACGAGATCCACTCCTTCCACGCTGGTCGCCTCTGGCCTGAGCTTGAGCGCTGCGGGGCGAACCCTGCGGCCGTGGCCAGGGCATTCCTAGCAAACTGCAGGGAGATGCGCAGGCTCTACTGCCACTACTGCGGGAACATGGCGGCGGCGAGGAGGGCCGTGCAAGACCTGGGAGGGGAGCAGAGTCAGGGATCAATTCTAGTTCAGTGCCAGCAGGAGGCGGGACACCAGGTATGGAATGAAAAAAATATAACTGTCAGGAGGGCACAGAAAAACATAGTAATTTGAGCAAGAGAGTTCTTGAAAAAATAATCTAATTTTTCATGCATCATCACAACTATGGACTTTTTGTGAAAACTCATTTATTCATTTTTCCAGCTCCCCTTGTCCTCGTACCTCCTGAAGCCAATGCAGCGCATCACCAAGTACCAGCTCCTCCTCCGCGACCTGTGCGACTCCTCCAACGTGGTGTGCGGGCGTCAGGAGCTGGAGGAGGCCTTGAAAGAGGTGCTCTCCGTGGTCAAGGTCGTCAACGACTCCATCCGCGCTGCCGAGGTCGTCATCCGCGGCCTCCCCGCCGCGCTGGGGCCGCTGGGCGTCCTGAGCGCGCAGCAGTTCTTCCAGGTGGCGACGGAGAACAAGGGCCAGTCCTCCACCAGCCAGCTCCTTTTCGCCCGAAATCGACTCCAGCGGAGGCAGGTCTTTGTGTACGACTCGCACGTCGTCTTCTGCAAGCCGCTGGACAAGGAGGCAAAGGAGAGCCTCCTAAAAGACAAGTCCGTTGAGGGCGGCAGCGACGGATCGGACGGAACAAACGGGATATCAGGAAGCGGAGGGAGCGGCAACAAGTTCCAGTTCAAGTTCGCCCTGGCGACGGCAGGGCTTGGCATGTCCACCGTGGTGAGGGGGGACGACCGCAAGATGGAGCTGTGGGTGCACGGGAGGACGGAGCTCTACACTCTCGAGGCCAGGTCCAAGAAGGCAAAGGAGGAGTTTGGATCGGAGTTACGCAAGGTGATCCTCAAGCAGAAGGAGCACAGGCAGCTCATACTGAGGGGGGTCCCTTCGTCGTCCTCTTCGGGGGTGGACCTGGGGATGGGACTGCCGCAACAGCAACAGCAGCAGTTCTTCTACGCCGACAGCAGCTCCTCTGGGGCGTCGGCAGCCAGCTTCGGCAACATGATCGTCGGCACGGACTACCTCAGGCAGCAGCAACAACAACAGCAACAACAACAGCAGAGGCACCAGAAGCACAAGAGGGGACAGAGCCAGAGGGCGTCAAACGCATCGAGGTAACTAAAACGACTTCACACAAGGAAGAATTTTTTTACTACGGTATGATTTATTCAAGGTTCGCCCGTTCCCGCTCTTGCGAGTCTGGCCGCGCGGGCGCCCCCCTCCGCTCGAGGTCGTTGGACTGCGCCGGAGACCGCTCTTCCAACGAGGACGAGGAGGATCTGTCTGGCGGGGAGGGAGGGGGAGGAGGAGCTGCAAATGGGGCGGCGGCGTCTCACGGGGGAAGGGCAGGAGGGGGAGAAGCGCATATGCACGGAGACAGGTGAGGGGTTTCTCTTTATATCAGGTGTTTTTGTTGTTGCTGCTGCTGCTCTAGTTGTTGTTGCTGCTGCTGCTACTTTTGCCGCTACTCTTGTTGTAGAGTCTTAAATACGACAGGCAAAAACATTCTTTCTTTATAGGTACATCGTCCTTGCCGACTACATGGCCCTCACCACCCGGGAGATAGACCTATCAGAGGACGAAATAGTAGAACTGGTCAAGGTAGCAACATTTCCCCAACTTTTAAAACATTCGATAATTATTTTTCTTTCAGGTTGGCTGTGCGGGGTGGTGGTACGTCCGCCTGGCCTCCTACCCCTACCCCGAAGGCTGGGCACCCTCCACATATTTAGAGAGGGTCTCAACCGCGGCCGCCGCACACTGAAGAAGCCCGCATAAAAGCAGACGAAAAATTAAGAAAAGAGAAGATTCATGCAGAATCCAGGGAAGGAGGAGGAGGGCCGGGGGAAATTATGCGAAGATGTGATGAAGAAGAGGGGTGATTCCAGTCAAGATACGAAAGCTCAAGCTTGGAAGCAAAAGAAAAACACAAAAATCCAATACAACATTCATGCTTTTTATAAAGACTTCAATTCCCCATTTTTTTTTCTTGGTACATGTTTTAGGTTTAATTGTCCAGGAACATGTGGTTTTGTTTATCTTAGTCGCTGGAAAAAAGAAGAAATGCCAAAAGTGATCAAAGTCTATGATTTTTTGCAGCGAGCGCGCAAAAAAGAATATGGGAAATAAACGTATATAACGCTCAAGTCCCCCTCCTTCTCTGTCCTCAAAATTTTTCCTTAGCGTCGAGCGTCTGAGTATGGAAGACGTTTTAAATTAGTCGCAGGCAATTCGGCCGGAGGGGAAAAGGGGAGGAGTTTCTTCGTCGTTTCTTCGTGGGCCTTCTCCTCTCCCAAAACTTGTGACTTGGAAGCTAGAAGTTTTGCTATCCGGGAAGTTTGATTATGAGCAGCTTTGGCGAGACTTTGGTTGAGAAGGCCCTCGGTCTCCTTCCGAGGGGGAAGACCAGAGCCAAGCAGGGGCTGGAGATCTACAGGAGGAGGAAGGAACACATACACATCCTGACCGGGATTCTAACTGGTATTTTCTTGCTGAACAAATGTAACAGTTCATTTGAGGGAAGTTGCCCAAGTTAGGTTTTTTCCTTGGTTCTCTCCTGTCACTGGCCAAGCCGGAATGGACCCCGAGGGAGAGGGCATTTCTCAGCCTTCCGGGAGACGCATTCACCAAGTAAAGAAAACATGATGGAAAAAAAAATTGTAATTATCGAAATATTGTCTTTGCACTCGAAGGTTTTTGGAAACGCTGTCTCTTCCCCTCGTCTCCTCCCTCGTCATATCAAGCGTGGGGTCCATGAGGATACGAGTCACTTGGGTAAAAAAAGGCATAACGTTACTAGTTCGCTTTTAATATGAAGGGAAATGTTTATTTGTGATCCCCAGAAAGTTATCATTGGCACCGCGGCCTGCTTCCTGTGCTCCGCATTGGCCATTGCCGTCATCTCCCTGCTCTCCGCCGCGGCGCTGAAGCCTGGGACTTGGGTCTCCACTGATAAGACGGAGCTGGGGACGTTTTCTCCAGGCAGCGAAGAATACGTGGACTTGGTGAGATTTCACACGAACGAAAGACAAGTTTTGTGGAAGGTTCTGCTTGCTACGAAAAAAAACCCTTTTTGGAACGTCTTTTCGAACAAAAGTCCTGAATAACGGGTTATCCCAAAATCCAATCCAGGATAGGCGAATGCGCCTCCCCACGGAAGTGCTGCTGGACCTCGTGGGCAACACAGTGGGGACATTATTCGGAGAGGATGAGACATGGGCGGAGGCGACATTCTGGACAAACGGGACCATGCTCAACGAGGCTGCTTGGGCGCTGACGACAACCAAGAAAGCGTGATTTGACACAAATCGGTTAAACTAGCGGTTTTTTTCTTCAGTATGATATTCACCAGGTCTTCCTCCAACCTTGCTGGCGCCGCCTTCTTCAGTCTTCTAGTCGGCATCACTGCCCAGGGAGAGGCGGGGGAGGCGGGGGACGGGGTTCTGACTTTCTTCGAGAGCGTACACAGGGTTCTTCGAAATGACAAAGTTGGGTAAAAAGAAACATCTTAGAAAAAACTGTTTTAGATCAGCCACATATTGGTCGATTCCTCGTGCTCCCGCCTGCTCCCCTTCGCCCTCTTCTTCTCCTCCTTCTCCGCCGCCGCCATCAACATCAGACACATCTCCGCCTCAAGCATCTTCCCCTGTTCTCTTCTAACCCTCCACTGCCTCCTCGTCCTCCCAGGATTGGCGAAACTGATGTCGAAAGGAATGATGATGAGAGCCTCCGTTGCCTTCATGTGCAGGGTGGCCAAGGTGGCGGCAGTGGCGGCAATCACTGGGTAACACTTTTTTTAAAAAAAGAAAGTTCTGAAACTTAGATTTATCGGTGCAGGATGGTTTTTTTCCACTTTTTAATCTTCTTATGATTTTTAATCATTTTTTTTAAAAAAAATATGATGTGTGTAGTGTTTTTATTGCAGCTCAAACTTGGCATCGCTCGCGGTGGTGGCAACTATCATGGAATCGGAAGGATTAATTGACCAGGTAAAATACGTCATTAAAAACAAATTGTTGCACATTTTTGAGCACGATTTTTAAGGGAGTAGCGAGCGTGGTTTTGTGCGTGGGGTCAGTCTTGAACTCTGGCGCGACATCCGCCGTCTACGTCGTTAATGTGCTCACGGCGGCGCAAACTTCAAGCACACGTAAGGGAATTCGAATATACGTAGTTCGAGAAGAAACTGCCGTCGAATAAAGTTACCTGCTACAATTATTTAGGAATCGGCGTTTTCGGCCACTTGGTCACAGACCTGTCCTCGCTTGCCCTGGCCACGTCCGGATCCTCGCCTGAGGACTGGGAATCCGTGGCAATGTCAGCCGGGCAGAGGCTAGGGATACCCGCGGGGGTGATCGCAGGGCAGGGCTCGGGGTTGACCAACGGATTTGGATGTCTAACAAACGCAATAGGTGCGATCAATGTGAAAGCAATTTTGAGCGCTACGTACTCTGTCGCCCTGTGGCGTCCAATGCGCAGTATTAGGACACGGTTGTTTCATACGAACATAACAAAGGACTGCTATTCTCAGACCAATTAATTACATGCCGTCACATTTTTTTCCTTGATCAGGCCTCTGCGTTGTCGCTGCTATCGTGCAGCAAAGACTCAGGGGGGGATTCGAGGAGGACCCAGGCCAGAACGAAGACGGAGGCCAGCAACGGTCCAAAGACGAAGAAGCCCGCTCCGTGTCCTCCTCCTCCGAAATGGAGGACGTCTCCAGGGGGATCTACAGGGCATTCGAACAGCCATGACCTATCAAATAAACTTAGCAGCCCCTACAGGCCGGCCGAAAAGCGAGAAATATAAATTCGACGAAAGCATCCCTTGTCCTCCAGAAATTTCTCGAAGCAAGTACAGGCAATATACGCACTTCCAATTTCAGCGTTTTAAGAAGAAAAAAGAATGGGAATTGTCCACTTTGATTACACATTTGTTGTACATCATCTGAAACAAACCGAACGCCCCGTGAATGTCTCACACAGCAACGGCAATTATTTATTTCGCACACTTTTTCCATTTTATTCTAGCGTGCCTCCTAAAAGTACGGCCCAGACTCGGATTTTGCTCCTTTTTTCGTGACTGTTGAGTGACGGCGGCGGCGGCGACTTGAAGACTTCCCCCGCTAGCGACTGCTACAGTAATAGACCCTTGCAGGCAGAGAGAGGTGGATGAACCCCAAAGCCAAAGCCAGAAAAAAACATTCTGCACGCGAAAAGATCCAACTTTTTGATAATGCAAAAATCACAGGAAATTAGTCTCTCTCCTCCTCCTCCTCCTCCTCCCCACCGCAACGGCCGCGCATTGTCTTGGATTTCAATTCCGCAAATGAAGGGGTTGGGGAAAGGGGGAGAAAAAGTCTCTACCGTATTTCCTCTTTGTTTTATGATCCCCCCTGCACCCCTCGGTCGGCGAGGGTGAGGTGGTGGTGGATTAAAGGGGATTTTTTGGACAAACAAGAAGGGAACCCTCCTTTCTTTCTTCTGTACCCGTCATGAATTATTACGTTCGGGAAAACTGCGTTGAAAGCAGAACTGTTTTTGCATGCGGCTTCGCTGTTGTTGTTGCTAACGCCGTCCGCGTGGCTTCCTTCTTGCACGCATAATTACTAGCACGCACTTTGTATTCCCTCCCATTTTTCCATTGGTGCGAAATGCGCATTTTATCATTTAGTCTGAAATGAACTGCAGATGCCGGCCCTTCAAAAAACTGTCTGCTCTTTTTTGAAGGGAACAGGTGAGTTTGACTGACCCTTCTACTTCTTTCCTTCTTCTTCTTCTTAGCTTCATTCTCTTTCTCCTCCTCCTCCTGCTTTATGGCCGCTGCCTCCTTCTTATTCTCCTCCTCCTCCTTCTCCGCCGCCGCCGCCGACATTTGTCGATTTCAGTGGCGACACAATGTCGGGGGCGAAAGAGGAGAAGGAGAAACAGGGTGACCCAGTAAAAGGACTAGCAACACTACGTTTTCACAAACGTTCGATTTCACCTAACTTTGTCAATTATGTCAGAGATCAGTATCAAGTATTTTGTGTGCATTTGGGCACCTGTAAGTAAAACGGCGAGGCAAAACGAAGAAGCACGGACGGACGGACCCGAGACCCAGGAGGGACGGCAACAGCACGCTATGTACTACGTACGCAGCGAGGGAGAGGAGAGAGGGGCTGTTGGAGGGTGGACGACCGCCGCCCATTGCTGGAGGGAAAGAGGAGTGGGGCTTATTCTTTTTGGGGAGGGGGATTGCTGGGTGCAAAAGATGCTGGTGGCAGCTCTCGGCCTCTCCTCGGTTCTTGGAAATTCTCGATTCGAACGTGGCGCTACCTAATAGCGGATTTTCATACCCAAACAGAAATTTTCGGCGTTGTTAGTGCTTCGTTTCCTAAACCAATTCCCCACTAATTTGTGGGTGCAGACAATTTCTTTCCATTTGAATGATCATCAGGACACGGATGACGGCCAGACAGAAAAACCCCATCTTATTTTGTCACCCGAGCCGCCGTCCGAGAGAGACGAAAGGTGACCCTGGCGGCACCTCCTCCTTCTCCTCCTCCTCTTCCAAATCCGAATCCTTCTTCTCTTGTCTTTGGAAAAGAGGCGTCGCCTCTTATCCCCCAATTTCTGGTCAGAGGAGGAGAAGGGACAGAAAACAACGCCAAAACTCGCTCCTTTTCTACTCCTTTCTGTCTTTTTAGGTGGCGCTGGGATGGGGGACGGCTTAGCAGCAGCGGGCGAGGAATAGGAGCTCTCCGCCACTTGGAGACGGACGGACGGAGGAGGAGGAGGATCGGGTAGCACAGGTCCCGACTTTTGCAACTCCCTCCTCCTCCTTTACCCCAAAGCTGGGAGGAGGAGGAGGAGCGCGCTTCGCTCAGGAGAGAGACTAAACTCCGTCTCTTTGGCCAGAGTTGGGCGCTCCCCCTCTCACCACCACCACCACCTCGTCCTCCTCCTCGTCCGCCCCTCAGTCGCCCATAGCAGCATCAGTTGTCCGAACAAGTACGTCGTGGGGAGTGTCTGCAAAACGTGCCCAGTTTTTCCCGTCCTCTGGTGTGTGCAAAAGAAGGAGGAGGAGAAGAAGAGGCGTAGTATAAAGGAAAGGGGAAGAATTGGCATTTCCGGCCTGCGAAAGCCTTCCTTCCCCACAAAGAAAAGCGGAGAGAAACGATATCCGGATAACGAAAAATGTGAGAGCACAGGATTCTATATTCGTCTCGGATTGAGACACACGGTGCAAGAGGAGCTCCAAGCAGTCTAGGAGGGCATACACTCGGAAACACCTTTTGATTTCCACAGCAGGTGAGTTTGTCCCAATACCGAGAAAAAGGGGAAAAGCACACTTGTCCGTTGTTGCAGCAGCTCTGCTTTTGCTGTTGCTTAGTAGTTCCACGATGATGTAGAGGGACCCGCATTTCAAGGTGAAGGAGGGAGGAGGAGGGGGAGGAGGAGATTCTTCTTCTGGCTATGTTGCGTGTGGCGCAAGGAAGGGTGCCCAAAACGGACTCTCTGTCGTGGGGCGAGGAGAATGGGGCGGAGGCAGCAGCGTGGTAAAATGGGGGACGGTGGTGTTGCAGGTTATGTGGCGCCGCTCACCCATACTCCTCCTACACCTTTAGTTGGTATGGTTGCAACATCCAAGAGAGAGAAAGAATCACGGGGGAGATTGGTGACCAGAGAAGGAGGATTGGGGGAGGGGAGGGAGAATGGATGGGCCGATCCGTCCTTTTTCGGGGGGCGGAGAGAAGCAGTGCCCATTTTTGGTGGACCCTTCCTTCGACCCATGAATACAAGCGCAGTTTTGGGCGCTGGAACGAGAAAAGGGGCAAAGGATGACTCACGCCAAGTTCTTTGGAATTTCTGCATCTCTTTTTGCTGCTGCTGCTTTGTGCACTTTTATCCTCCCCCGCTTCCCTCATCCAGTTTTCCTTGCTCCCTTTCCTTTCTTCTTTTTCTTGGTTCCGGATCCGGGGTTGGGCGGCGGCGGAGACGGGTCAAAATGGACGCCTGCACATGGAGGAGGAGAAACCAGTTCCCATCGTATTTCGCGACGGGAGAGGAGTTTCTCCTCTGCTTCGTTTCTTTACTTTTCGAGCACTCGTTTTCTACGTCACGAACTGGGGAAAAAACGTACCGAGGAGAAATTGTTTTTTCTCCCCCACCCCCCTTTTCTGACACTCTCTCGACCGCTGTCTCCGAGCGGGGTTGTTGTGGTGATGAGGTCAAGCGTCGGCGGCCTGACACCACATTCTGTTTCGTATATGTGTGTGTGTCGGGGAGAGATCGTCCTCCTCCTCCTCCTTGATAGTCGACGTTTTTAATGATTCTTCGTCGCCTTCGCTGCATGGCCAAAGAAGGGGGAGGGGAGGGGACCGGAGGGGGAGCAACGCTGCAGATTTTTTTCGTATGTACGTACACACGCGTTATCTTAGGACGGAGGAGGCGAGTGTAATTATCGCTTCTTTGCGCTTTCGCTGCTAAAACCACCCGGATCTAACGCCGCCGCCGGCTAAAAAGTCAATACTGGTGATTGTTTTTGTCTCTCTATTCACGATTCGTTCATAATCCTCCCTCCCCCTCCTTTCCTAGAAAAGAAATTCTTTATCTCTGCTCCATGCATTGTTTGGCAAAAGGACGGCTCTCATCTCTCTTTTTTGCCGCATTGGCAAATAAACACTTCCCCATTCTGTAATGCGAGCTGGGACAAAGAGAGAAAGGGCAAAATGCAGCAACAGATTTCAACAACCGCCGCCCCCTCCCACCCCCGCAACTCAGATAAAGCAGTCTCCTACTGAGTGGGCTGAGAAAAACGGGCTAGCTGTGGCCCACGATCGATGATGCATTATTCGCTATCAGTTGGGCAGCAGCGAGAAAAATATGCCATTCATGAAGTTCTTTTTCTGTGGGGCGAGAGCTGCACATCAAAAGATTGCAGTCTGCTACTATACTGAGAGGTGCGGCGGCGCTGGGACTGGCCCGGGCCAGACATTCTGGCAACGCAACAACGAAAGTTCTTTCTCTCCTCGCTCTCTCCTCCGCCGCCGCCGTCGCGAAAGTTTGAAAAGGAAAGAGCGCATACTTTTCCTTCGCTCTTCTTTCCTGGCCTTGGGAGGTGGGCACGGGGCGGCCGCCGCCGATTGAAGGGCGCGAGACAAGTTCGAGAATCTCTCTTTTGGAAAATCCTGCTGCACTTGCGCGCACGATTCAGACAGAAAGGAGGAGTGGGGGGACGGCGCAAAAAAAGAGGTACTAGACAAAGACTCTACTCGCAATACACATTCAGAGGCTCTGGACTGACTGAAGAGAAAGCACACTAGACTTCGCTGAAAAAAGGGCAAAAACTTCACGATCACGGCTCTTATCCTAGGTTTAGTTTCCTCAATGTGACTGTTGCTGCTGTTGTCAGAAGCTGCCAGCGAACTATTATTGCCATTTTGTAATCTCATGTTTATCTTTCCAGGAAGACATCCTCCATCCAAGATGTCTTCCTCGACGTTCAACTCGCTGATGTCCCTCTCCAACCCGGCGGTGAAGAAGCTTCTGAACTGGAAGCAAGGTGACGAGGAGGAGAAGTGGGCGGAGAAGGCGGTGGACGCGCTCGTAAAGAAGCTCAAGAAGGACAAGCAGGCCATACAGAACCTGGAGGCGGCGCTCTCCCAACCCAACAAGCCTTCGCGCTGCGTCACCATTCCCAGGAGTCTCGACGGCAGGCTGCAGGTATAGAGATAGTGCTGTTGCTGTTGTTTGTTTTGTACATGGAAGGCAGTTGATTCTCCGGCTGCTGCAGTTATTGGTTTCGTTGTTTCTTCTTCTTGTGCTGTTGCTGCTCTGCTGTTGCTGCCGGCGGTTTTGTTGTCGCTTCTGTGTTTGACGTCAATAAGTGAAGAACATTTTCCCTTTTTCAGGTGTCCCACCGCAAGGGCCTCCCTCATGTCATCTACTGCCGCGTCTGGCGCTGGCCCGACCTCCAGTCGCACCACGAACTCAAGGCCATCGAGGCATGCCAGTTCCCCTTCAACGCCAAGCACAAGGACGTGTGCATCAACCCGTACCACTACAAGAGGTACAAAACCAATGATGAAACATTTGGCCGCTAACACAATATTGATTTGAGCGTGGTAATTTGATTGTAGGGTGGATTCTCCTGTCTTCCCCCCGGTGTTGGTTCCTCGTTACTCCGACCCCCTCCCTCACGGCGGCCCCGGCGGCCCGCCCGGCACCACCCCTACGGGCGGCGGCGGCGGCGGCGGCCCCGGTGCCCCGGGAGGCTACATGGGCCACCCGCACGGGTTGCACCCGATGCACTCAGAGCCAATGCCGGTAAACGTCACCTACTCTCCGAGCGGGTTCAACGCCCCACCGATGATTCCCATCGACCACCACCAACAGCAGCACAGCCAGCAGCCCAACTCCCCAGGCGGGCTATCCTCCTCGGCCGGCTTCAGCCCCATGGGCGCCGGGGCCGCCAGGGGCGGACCCCAGAGCCCGTTCAGTCTCGGCGGGGACAGTCCTCCCCCTGCATACAGCCCTCAGGTAAGGGAAATTATTAAATGGTTTCTCAAGAGCAATCATTGAAAAAAACTTTAAATAGGAAAATGTGGGCGACGACAACCAGATGCAGCAGCAGCAGCTTGGCGCTGAACAACAACAACAACAACAGCAGCAGCAGCAGCAGCAGCAACAACAACAACAACAACAGCAGCAGCAGCAAGGCGGCGGCGGGGAGCAGATGGACATGGACCAGCAGAACGGGATGATCCCGCAGCGGTCCATCCCCGTCGCCTACGAGGCAGACAACGTCTGGTGCAACATACAGTACTACGAGCTCAACTCGAAGATCGGCTCGACGTACCAGGGCGTGAACCACCACGTGTACGTGGACGGATTCACCAACCCCTCCATGCTCAACAACAACCGGTTCTGCCTCGGGCAGCTGTCTAACGTCAACAGGAACTCGACCATAGAGAACACAAGGAGGCACATCGGAAAAGGTGAGGAGCCCGAGGATAATTGAAACTTAGACTGAATTAGACTTGACGTTCAAAGTGCTGAAGAACAATTTAATTGAAAACTTTCCAAAAACACTATCGAGGAACAAATCTACAAGTTGATGCACGCGAGTTGCCTGGCAAAATTGCGCGCAATCTTAAGTATTCACGTTTTAAACACTTGCACGATTTAAAATTTCCCTCCCACTTATTCCAGGCGTCCACCTGTACTTCAACGGAAACGAGGTGTTCGCCGAGTGCCTGTCCGACTCCGCCATCTTCGTGCAGTCCCGCAACTGCAACGCCAGCCACAACTTCCTCCCCTCCACCGTGTGCAAGATCCCGCCAGGGTTCTCGCTCAAGATCTTCAACTTTGCCGAGTTCGCCGACCTGCTCAGCACTCACGTCAACCACGGGTACGAGGCAGTCTACGAGCTCACAAAGGACTGCATCATCAGGATGTCATTCGTCAAGGGGTGAGTTCATTTCTCTCTACTAGACAAAATACAGTGTTATAGGGAACCTAACAAGATGGGTCTAGGAAGATGTTTTAGAAAAGCTCAGTTAGGAGCATAATTAATCTTTTGGTGGATCATGACATGGATTTTCCACTTTTCCCGTTACCTTCTTTTAAGCAAACGCAATTGTTGGTCACCAATTCTCTAGTCCCAACATATTACTAGGCTCAATGTATTATTTTTTGTATTTTTATTCAGTGTGATAATCAATCCTTCCTCTTTTTCAGTTGGGGCGCCGACTACCACCGCCAGGACGTGACATCGACCCCTTGCTGGATCGAGATCCACCTGAGCGGGGCCCTGCAGTGGCTGGACAACGTACTCGTCCAGATGGGGTCGCCCACAAACCAGATCACATCGGTCTCGTGAAGTGGAGGGGTGGTGGACCCGGGCCGCGACCGAGCTCGAATTCGATCGAGAACAAATCGAGGAAAACGTCTTTCAGCGATCGAACGAAGGGAGGGTTAAGGGGGAAGAGACCGTCGCTAAAAGACGGAGACAAAAAAAAGGAAGAGACGCAAAAAATGTGCGAAGAAGCTTTCACCAAGATCTTTTTTTCGAAGAGTGTCTTTTTGTGTCAAAAGAGGAAAAGTGCTGGACACTTGTTTGGGATTTCGTGTACATTTCTTTTCGCGTGAGAGTGCAAAGGGGATACAAATTCTGTCTTCCAAATTTTGAAAATCCACACCGCCTGAATATACATTAGCGCTAGTTTTTAGGTCAATGTCGAAACAACAACAAAAGCTTCATTTGTTCAACTGTGGCTCTCGCGTATCTCAAGTGAAAAATAAACCGACTTTTCGACGAAATCGACGTAATTCATGGGTGTGTCGAAAAAGAGTATATTTAGTTACAAACTCTCTTTTTGGCAAATAATGACAAAAACACGAAACACGAAGGGAGAAACAGCAAGAAGACAGCGAAGGTGGCTTTGCGCGCTGGGCGAAAAAAAATATACCAGCTATGTAAAGCTCGGGGACCGTTCAAGTACAGGAATGCGGGGTTCTCTTTCAAAAAAAAAGTTTTTGCGCGCACTTGTCGTCTGTGCTGCTTCGTTATTTCTCAGCACGAAAAATGCGTTTGCGCGGCTTATAAAGACAGACAGCGAAGAGGGGAAAAGCCTAAATAGGTTCACACCACAAAGTGTGTGGGTGGGCTGGCAGGAGAGCGACAGAGACACACAGAGTATACAAGTCATCTGACATGAACAACAAAAAGGGGTGCGGGTTTTTTGAAGCTAATTTTTGGCATTGGCAGGGGGGGACAGATATTTGTGAGTTTTTTGCAATGGGGAAAAGTCCTTCTTAGTGTTCTTTTTTGTCATTAAGGGCTGCCGCCGGAAGTAGAATTGCGAGGAGACGATGAGGATTGAGGAACCGTGGGCTGACTTGCGGCTTCAGACGGTGAACCTGGAACGATAATTGATAAATAGGCTCAATGAGGGAAACAAAACGTCGGCTACGAAAAATTCAAAGACGGAGGCAGGGAATTGAATTCATGGCCATCGAAAACGGAGCGAGCGTCGCTAGATAAGGAAAAGATGAATGGTGGTGGCGGCAACAGTGGCGGAGATGAGAAGAGTACTCCAGAGGGAACCAAGAGGAACGAGCTTCCAGTCTCCCACTAGGAGTACTCTCCAGAGGACACAGGAAACAGAGAGAGTGGGAGAAGATTCGAATGGGTCTCGCCGACTGAATTCTAGCCAAAAGAGAATGGATGGATCATGGACAGGAAATATCAATCGCAACTTCAGGCTTGCGAACTAGGTTTCTTTTTCTAACAATATCTTTTTAAATACGCGAAGTAATAAGGGAGACCGCCCTTATCTTTTCTCTCACCTGTTCTTCGCTGTTGATCCGCTCTTGTGCATGGTGTCCTCGTGCACCTCGAACCCTAGCATTGCCTGCGCCCCCAGTCCCATCCTCTGCTTGAGCGCCCGCCCGATGGCAAGGATGTTGGGGGCGGCCTTGGCGTCCCCCAGCCAGACGCCGATCTTGTCGCCCTTGTTCCTGATGGAGACGACGGCGCCGTTGACGATGCCGTTGCAGCCGTCGTCGCCAAAGGACTCGCCGATCAGGCAGAGGAGGATCTCCAGCCAGGCGTTGTCCAGGGTCGACACGCGCATCTTCTTGTCCAGGTTGAGCAGCCACCTGCCCCCGTTCTTGTTCTGGTCATCCTCCCACATCGGCTTGATGCCCTTCTTGAAGACGGAGTAGTCTGACCCTGCGCCGAGGCGAGAGGCCAGCTCGATGTGGTTGTAGACTGCCCAGAAGTCCTCCACCGTCCCGAAGGTGACCACCTCGCGCAGGTTCTCCTGCCAGGACTTGGAGCGGTCGTTCTTGTAGTACCACAGCGTCCAGGAGTACTGCAGAGGGTGCTTGCAGGACAGCTCAGTAGGCATCTTGGTCATCTCAGCCTACGAGGGAACAGACAACATTCAATTTCACGTAGAACCGACACAAAACACGGAAAAATACTACTACGGATGCTTGCGGTATAGAAACGGCCGAAGATTTGAAAGTTTTGGAAACAAGAAATCAAAGTATGCTTTTCCGTCACGAAGGTTTCGCCACAAACTCAAAATTTGATTTCTCACCTCGTCCCCAGCCGGGCTTGGCTTTCTAGGCTCCGCCCCGCCGTCCCCGTTGGTGGCGACGGCTGCTGCGGCGGCCGCGGCGGCAACGGCCACGCTACCGTTGGCACCGCTGTCCTGGATGGTCATACTTGGTTCTGGAGTTAGAAATTGTGTATAAAAACAATAAGCAAGGTTAGCATGGGTATAAATTATGCTAGTTAACGGTTTTAATAACATTTCCTTGATTGTGATTGGCAGTGTTACAACGTTTGATTATATGGCACTTTGTTCATAAATATCAGCTTAAGAGATAAGCAGCAGACTAGGTCATTTGTTAAAAAATGTTCTATTTTCACTTCTTGTCATTTTTCTCCTCTTCCGATCCCTTGAGCACCAGATCCCTGATTTCTTTCTCGCACTCCTCCGAGTCGACGATGTAGAACCTCGCGTCGCCCGGCCCAGACGCCTCAAACAGCTCCCTTCGAAAGGACCTCCTCATCCTGGCCTCCATCCTCTGCTGCCGAGCCCTGTCTAAAGATACCCCGGAGTATGAGTTTCCCGTCAGGAGAGGCCGGCAGCTGGCGAAGCACATAACCGGAGAGAGGTCGTAGTCGGAGAAGGAGTTTCTAGCCAGCATGCCACGGGATCCCAAGACTAGGAGGACTCCCAGTCCTGTGCGGGACTTCCTCTTCTTCCTGCCGGGGACTTGTTGCTGCTGCTGCTGTTGGGCCAAAAAGGAGTTGTCCACCACGTTTGGCTTCGCTCCGCACTCTGCAAATACGCCCGTGAATGCCGACGCCTCCACCACGTTCGCCCTCAGCCCAGGAGCGGAATCCTTCCCCGCGTGCAGTCCAACATCGCAGCGCACGAATCTGTTTTCGGCCACCGCCACCTTGCCGGAGGAGGAGGAGGTCTCCCTCACGGAAACAGCGGTGCACAGACCCAGGGTGTCCTCCTCGTCCTCGCTGCTCTCAGTGGCGGAGTCAGAGTTGGAGGCACTCCCTCCCAAAAGCTCGGCCAGCAGCGCCGTCGGCGAGCAGAGTCTCCTGGCGCACTCGGCGACCAGATTGCGCCGGCATGAGAGTTCGGACCCCGCGCAGGCCACGCCGTTGCCCGTGCGGAACAGGTAGCAGCCCTCCACCTCCCCCGCGGACCCCGCCGTGAGCGCCACCGCTTGCCTCCTCGCCGCCGCGCCGCCAACGCCGCCCTCCCCGTCGTCGTCGCCGCCCTCGTCAGGGTGGACGTAGCATCGCCGGACGCGTAGCGAGGACCCGGTGGCGCTGACGGTGGCCTGAGGGTGGGAGGAGTCGGAGGAGGAGAGCGACTGGACGAACTCTGAGTCCTCCACAGTCACGGAGGCAGAGGAGAGCGCGGAGAGGCGGGAGCCGACAAACAGGCAGTTCCTTGAAGAAGATTATAGTTTAAAAGAATATTTCGGAGAGCGAATGATTTTTGTTCGCTCACCTTATGTTCGCTTCTGCCGTCATTGCCGTGAACGCGGCGAAACTCCTGCACCTGTCAAAGACGCAGAACCTTGCTGTGACGACAGGCGGCGGGTAGGATGAGGCAAGGTGGCCGCATATGCGGGAGCTGGCGTAAACCGCGTCAGCCGCCGCCGCCGCGGCAGACTCCTCTCCTCCGCCCCCGTCGAAAACGCAGTCTTCTAAATGGACCCTCCCAGCAGCAACGCCTAGAAATCTAGTGGCAATGGAAGACGATGAAGATGAGCTCTGCTGCGAAGGGACGTTTCTAAAGGTGAGCCTCTTGATGAATGTGGTCTTTTCCGGAGACATCCCGCAGATGAGGAATGTGTCCAGCCTGGAAGCGCCGCGGGAGGAGTCCTTGCCGGAGTATTCCAGGACGCATTTGGCGGCACAGGCTCCCAAGATGAACACGCTCTTTCCAAGAAGGAAGTAGGGCGCGCCGCTGACTCCGCTGTCGGAGTCAGACGAGGTCACCCTGTATATCCCAGCCTCCACAAAGATTGTCTCCCCGTCCTTGGCGGCGGATAAGGCCTTGTCCAGTCGCCGCAACCTGAGCTGCCGCCTCTCCCCGGACTCTCCCCTGTCCTCCACCTCCTCTTCAAGACTCGGGTCCACCACGATGTCGGCCTCAACGCGGTCTTTCTCCACAGCCTCAGCCTCTTCGTCGTCCTCTTCAGAAGGGCCTCGCTTCATCCTCGCATGCAGGGCCCTGAAGCATGCAGACCTGTAGAGGAAGGGCTCCCTCCAGGCCGAGGCCGGCGTCTGAGCGGCGGACTCGCTGCGGCACTCAATGGCGGAGTTACACGAGGCCACGGCCTCCCTCAGCCTGCCCCTGGCGCGGCGGCAACGGGCAAGGCGGAGGTGCACGTCGGGAAGGAGCGAAGGGACCCCTTCCCCTTGTGATGCGGCTGCGGCCTCTGGCAGGAGGTCCTCCAGGGCGGCCTCGGCCGACGCAGGGTCGCCGGAGGAGAGCATCCTGGCGGCCTCGCGGAGACGAGACTCGATGGCCCCGCCCACGTCCTCCCCGTCCTTGTCCTCCCGGGGTGGATCGCCCCGGTCCCCTCCGGTGGCCATGGGTGTGATATCCGGGTGTGGTCACGTGCTCACCGGGAGGCACTCATAAGCGGTGAACAAACGAGTCTACCTGCGCTTATGTTGCTTATATATTCACAAAGGTCGTCTTGACGCCTTTTCCCAGCTCCCTCCGGGCTCCTCCGGGCTAGGCACGCACCGGATGCACCCGGACTCCCGGAGGACAGGACACCAGATGTTTCCGGCTTTTCTCTTTTCTTTCTTTTCTGTCATCTTCTTTCTTTCCCCTTTTCAGCTGCCTTGAATTCCGTAGGCGGCGCAACATTATCAAGGGAAAGAGGAGGAGAATCAATCGCGCAACTTCCAATTTCAATTTTGCTTCCATCTTTTGCGCACTCAATTTTCCCTGACGGAAATGTACTCTTTAATCCTTTCCTTTCATCTTCACGCTGCGCTGATTTTTGTCGGCGCTCAAAATCACAAAACTCCCAGACAAGACACAAGTCAACAACAGGGGGCAATTTGGAATGGAAGTGAACGGATGCATTTGCACCAGCATCGAAACGAGAAAAAGAAAAGTATTTGATGCACATTTCCCCTCGTTCGCAATCACCATGGTATCACGTCTGCCAGAACAGAACCAGATTTTTTCCAGCGTCACTTCCGCTGCTCCGTACTTTTTTCCAGAGAGTTTTCAGGAATGCTTTTGGCGCTGCACAGAGAACAGCCAAGGACAGATCGGAGAAAGAGATTTGCCCGAGGATGGAGAGCAGCCATGGCAATGAAAAGCCAAAAGGACTCTTCAAGAGTCAGTCGAAAACAGAAGAGAAGAAAAAGATGCCTCAGCTCTTGCGACGACTGGAAATCACCCTGAGAATAAGAGGGAACGGCGAAAATACGAAGCAACAGGTGAATTTCCTATTCCACAGTTGTGCATGAATTGGTGGCGGAGAGCGATACCGGAAGTGGCACACTTTATTCTCCTCCCTCTTCTCCCCCACCTTTTGTTCACCAAACTGAAAAAGTGTACACGACCGCCGTGCCGCCGCAACTATGCAAAAATGCGTAGTCAGTCGTCATTGGAGCTCCTTTATCCGAGGTTGTTTGGGAAAAACTTTGACTTTGGCAGCCATGCCTTCGGAGCTCTCCACAAACGGAGGGAATCCCCTCCCCCAGAAGGAAGCGAGCGACAATTCTGATCAGGTTTGTCGCATAAATGTCCTTTTTCCTACTCACATAAAATAGCGTACATGAGCTCTGCATATTTTTTTAAAAAAATGCGATAAAAACTGTGGGAAAACTGGCATGTGCGAGGTGAAAAACTGCCGCGCACAGCAGAATATGCACACTTCAGGCACGCTTTGCATTAGAAAACGAGGGCTGTTTCCGCTCCATACGCGTGGAACAGACACAATTATTTTTCCCTCCCCTGACATCCCACCAAGTCCCACATATATAGCATCACTTTTACCGCTTCAAAAAATGTGCCGCCGCCGCCGCCTCCGTCGGGGAAATCGCTACATGTGACTATATGCTACGTAGAATCGGGTGGCGGCTTTACACTTGTGTACGGAGAGAGAGCTTGGCGAAGTGGGGACCGAGGGAGCAAGCAAGGCCACATTTTTAACTTGCAAGAGAGGGGGAGAAAAACTGTTGTGGATTTTTTCGTCCGCTTCTCATAAGGTAAGTGAAAGATAGTGCGTTTTTTAATACAGCAGGGTCATGCAGGAGGGAGGAGACAGGGATTTAGGACGGAGGAGGAACAGGAGGACTAGGGGTCTGCTTTGCTGCAGCGGAGGAGGAGGACGGAGCAATAGTTCTTCCCCGGATCAGAATAATTCGCGAAGTGTAAGTCGGGAGGGAGAACAAGGAGAAGAGACTGAGAAGAGGAAGAGGAAGACGAAAGATAGGCTCCAAAATGGAGAGGTCAGATTGGATGGGGATTTCGGCATTTTCAAATTCAAGTTAAAAAGGCCGACTATTCCCTCACAAACTTTTTGCCTCTATTTTATGCCGTTATTCCTTGTACCTTTTCCAGTCTCCCCGTCAGATGTCCCCCTCTCCCCCTTGTTCTGTTTTGAACGGAGGCGCCCCCCACCACCGCCTTCCCCGCCCGCACCTCAACCACCCAAAGGCCAGCTCAAGGATCAGGAGGATCTCCAAGGAGGAGGAGGAGGACGGGGATTCGTACATCGGCGGAGGCAGGAACACTCCAAGCAGCGCGGGAGGAGGCGGCAGACCCAGGAGCGGGCTATCAAACCACTCCTCATTGACAGGTAAGGTAATAAATAATTCCCGCAAAAAAAACCTTTGTAAAATTTCGATAGTTTGTCTGTTCTTAGCCGTTACTGGGGTAGAAGTTGGTTCACTTCTGGCTGACATGTTATGTGAAGAACGTTCGTTGCTGCTTTGAGTTCGCATCTCAATTTTTTTTGCTGTTTTCCACGTTGCTGCTGCTTTAAATCTGTGATTTCCCTTTCAGTGGACCCCCCATCTGACCCTGTGTCTTCCTCCATCCTCGTGTCCAAGGTCCCCTCCCCCCCCCCCCCCCCCCCCCCCGGTACCCCCCCCCCCCCCCCGCCCCCCCATCCTGCCTGGTCACCCCCCCCCCCACCGCTGCACCCCCCCCCCCCCTGCAGCGGTACCCCCACCCTCCACCAGGCCCAACCGCAGTGCGTCGGGGAGGGACAGCGGGGACGGGGCGGGGGAGCGCGCGGGGGGCGGGGGGGCGGGACCGGGGGGGGGGGGGGGGGGGGGGGGGGGGGGGGGGGGGGGGGGGGGG